>Ga0102938_10000399_pt1 | contig 31792 bp, 26 predicted proteins | sample SalPonR2_B_D2_MG_FD_84516 | JGI IMG/M metagenome (GOLD analysis project Ga0102938, IMG submission 84516) | Salt pond soil microbial communities from South San Francisco under conditions of wetland restoration - Salt Pond MetaG R2_B_D2_MG | ecosystem: Environmental > Aquatic > Marine >... | reverse complement strand
TTGCCGCGCTGGCGCACGGCCTGTCGGATTGTACCGGCGTCGCGGTGGGTTTCGACCGGGTGCTGATGTGCCTGTGCGGCGCCACGCACATCGACGAGGTGCTGGCTTTTCCCTGGTCCCGTGCGTGACGCGGGCTGATTGCTCTGTTGCAGTGAGACACATCGATGCATGAGATGACGGGACCCGATTACGGCGACAAGGCGGCGTTCTACGCGGAACTCGAGGCCCAGGCCCGCGCGCTCGTGGGCGGTGAGCCGGACCGGATCGCCAACGCGGCGAACATCGCGGCGCTGATCTACCACGCCTTACCGCGCATCAACTGGGCCGGCTTCTATTTCCTGCAGCGCGACGTGCTGGTGCTGGGTCCGTTCCAGGGCAAGCCCGCCTGTGTGCGCATCCCCGTGGGGAAAGGCGTGTGCGGCGCGGCCGTGGCGGAGAACCGCAGCCAGCTGGTCGCGGATGTGAACGAGTTTCCCGGTCACATCGCCTGCGACGCGGCTTCGCGCGCGGAGATCGTGGTGCCCTTGCGCGACGCCGAGGAAGCTCCCTGGGGCGTGCTGGACATCGACAGCCCGGAGCCGGATCGTTTCGATGCGGTGGATCTGGCCGGGCTGGAGGGTCTCGCGCGGGTCTTTGAGCGCGCCTGAGCGCGGCCAGCCGGCGAAGCACTAGGCGGCGAAGCGCTGGCCCATGCGGATCGCCTCGCCCGGCGCGATCTCCGGCGCGATGCGCGGTCCGCCTTTCGGCAGCACGACGACGACGGACGAGCCCATGTTGAAGCGTCCCAGTTCCTCGCCGCGCGACAGCCGCACGCTGCCGGGACCGTCCTGCGGATAGCGCCAGGTGCTGGCCTGGCGATCCGGCCCCGGCGCCACCTGGCCGGCCCAGGTCGTCTCGATCGAGCCGACGTTCAACGCGCCGACCAGCACGACCGCCATGGGGCCGAAATCGGTCTCGAACAGGCAGGCGACGCGCTCGTTGCGGGCGAACAGTCGGGGCACGGCGCCGACGGTGGCGCCGTTGACACTGAACAGGGCGCCGGGCAGGTAACGCATCTCGACGAGACGCGCGGCGGCCGGCGAGTGGATGCGATGGTAGTGCCAGGGCGCGAGGTAGAGTGTCGCGAAGCTGCCCTCGAGCAGGGCGTCGGGCGTGTCGCCGCCGAGCAGCCGGGGCAGGTCGTAGCGGAAGCCCTTCGCTTGCAGCACGCGGCCCCCCTCGACGGCGGCGCTCTGGCTGACGATACCGTCCACCGGACAGGCCAGCGCGTCGTCGTCGGCCGGCAGGTCCCGTGCGCCGGGCAGCAGGGCGCGCGTGAAGAACGCGTTGAACGTGGGGTAGGCGGTGGCATCCGTTTCCACCGCGTCGCGCATGTCGATGCGGTAGATGCGCATGAAGCCGCGGATGAGGAAATCCTTGACCCCGGGTTGCTCGATTCTGGCGAGCCATCCGACGAGGCGCGACATGGCGTGCTGCGGCAACAGGCGCTGCAGGACGCCGAACAGGAAGCCGGGCATCAGCGCTCCGGTGAGCCGACGGGGGCGGCGAACTCGATTCGCTCGCCGTTCTCCAGCAACAGGGTCATGGGCACCGCGCCGCTGGTCGGCACGCCGTCGGTCGGCTGCATGAGCATCAGGTGCAGGCCGCCGGGTTCGAAACGTACCGTATCGCCCGGTTCGACGGTCACGGCTTCCTGCTCGCGCATGCTGGCAACCCCGTCGGTCATGATCGTGCCGTGCAGCTCGACGGAGCCGAAGGCGGGGCTCTCGACGCCCACGATCACCAGGGGCTCGGTGCCAGGATTGCTGATCGACAGGTATCCGGCCGTCATGCGCGCCGCCGGCGGTACGCGGCGCACCCAGGGGTCGCTGATGACGGGGCTGCCAGCGTAGGCTGCGGCCGTTGCCTCCGGCGGCAGGTCGCCTGGCACCGATGTTTCCGGCGCGTCAGGCGCGCAACCCCAGAGAAGCGTCGCAAGTAACAGGACCGTCAGTCTCATCGTGATGCCTCCAGCTTCAGAATACGTCGCATGTCTTCGGCGATGCCCTCGGCGGTGTGCGGCGTGGGGAACACGGCCGCCACTCTCGCCTGGCGATCGACCACGAACACGGAGGCGGTGTGATCCACCGTGTAGCTGTCGTCGCCGGCCGGCGAATAGGCGTAAGCCGCGCCGAAGCTGCGGGTCAGTTCGGGCAGGTGCGCGTCCGCGACCGTGAGGCCCCGGAATTCCGGGTGAAAGAACGGCACGTATTCGGCCAGGCGCTCGGGCACGTCGCGCTGCGGATCCACCGAGATCATCAGGACCTCGGGACGATCCTCGGCCGGCAGGTCGTCCAGCAGCCGACGCGCGCCGGCCAGCACCTGGAGCGTCGCGGGACAAATGTCCGGACAATGCGTGAAGCCGAAGAAGGCGATCGTCCAGCGTCCCTCGAGATCCTGGATACGCAGCGGCTCGCCATGGTGATCGAGGCCGGGCAGGTCGGGGACGGGCCGCGGTGTGTTCAGCATGCGGGCATGCACCGGCATCTCCGGGGCGCCGAGGCGCGCCGCGAGCCAGGCGCCGGCGGAGGCTGCGACAATCGCGAGAACGACCGCCGCGACGATGAAGTTGTTGCGTGACATGGCGCCATTATCTCACAGCTGGCGTGCGATCGACCCCACGGAATGCCGCTCGGTTATGATGTCGGCTTTCGCAGCCCCGGCAAGGAAGGACATCCGCGTGAGTTCGAGCGCACAGGCTCTGCACAGCCTGCACACCATCACGGATTTCGTGCGCTGGGGCGCGAGCCGCTTCGCCGCCGCCGGACTGCATTTCGGTCACGGCACGGACGATCCCGTGGACGAGGCGCTCGTGCTGGTGCGCCACGCCTTGCACCTGGGCCACGACCTGCCCCCGGAGTTCTACGGGGCCCGCCTGACAGATGAAGAGAAGGGCGCGGTGCTCGCGCTCATCGAACGGCGCATCGAGGAACGCATCCCGGCACCTTATCTCACCGGCGAGGCGTGGTTCGCCGGCCTGCCGTTTCACGTCGACCCGCGTGTGCTGATTCCGCGCTCGCCCTTCGCGGAGTTGATCGAGACGGGCTTTGCGCCCTGGGCGGAGAGCCTGGAAATTCATCGTGTGCTGGATTTGTGCACCGGCAGCGGCTGCATCGCGATCGGCTGCGCGCTGGCGTTCCCGGACGCGGCGGTCGATGCGGTGGAGCTGTCCGCCGAGGCGCTGGAGGTGGCCGGGCGCAATGTCGCGCGTCATCACGTCGGGACGCAGGTCGAGCTTCTGGCGGGCGATCTCTGGGCTCCCGTGGCAGGGCGTCGCTATGAGTTGGTGGTGAGCAACCCGCCGTACGTCGGCGACGCGGAGATGGCGCAGCTGCCGCCGGAATACGGTCACGAGCCCGAAATGGGGCTGCGATCGGGCGCCGCCGGGCTCGACGTGGTGGCGCGGATCCTCGCCGGTGCGCGGGCTCACCTGCAGCCTGGCGGGCTGCTGTTCGTCGAGGTCGGCAACTCCGCACCCGCCGTGGCGGCGGCCTGGCCGGAGTTGCCATTCACCTGGCTGGAATTCGCGCGTGGCGGTAGCGGCGTATTCATGCTCAAGGCCGAGGAGCTGCCCTGATGTCGGGAAACACGATCGGTCGATTGTTCACGGTGACGAGCTTCGGCGAGAGTCACGGACCCGGTCTCGGCTGCATCGTCGATGGTTGCCCGCCGGGCCTGCCGCTGGACGAGGAGGACATCCAGCGCGACGTCGAGCGGCGGCGCAGCGGCAAGTCGCGTCACGTGAGCCAGCGGCGCGAGCCCGACCAGGTCAGGATCATGTCAGGCGTCTACGAGGGCGTGACCACCGGCGCGCCGATCGGACTCGTCGTCGAGAACAAGGACGCCAAGCCGAAGGATTACTCGAAGATCGCCGAGCTGTTCCGGCCCGGTCATGCCGACTACACCTGGGCGCGCAAATACGGTTTCCGCGATCATCGCGGCGGCGGGCGCTCCAGTGCCCGGGAGACGGTGATGCGGGTCGCGGCCGGGGCAATCGCGCGCAAGTACCTGGGAACGCGTCACGGCATCGACATCCGCGGCTGGCTCGCGCAGCTGGGGCCGATCGCGCTCCAGCCGGTGGCCCTCGAGACCGTCGACGATAATCCGTTTTTCTGCCCCGACCCGTCGCGGGTGCCGGAGCTGGAACGCTACATGGATGCGTTGCGCAAGGAAGGCGACTCGATCGGCGCGCGCGTCAACGTGATCGCCACGGGTGTCCCGCCGGGACTGGGCGAGCCGGTGTTCGACAAGCTCGACGCGGACATCGCGCACGCGATGATGGGTATCAACGCGGTGAAGGCCGTGGAGATTGGCGACGGTTTCGCCGTGGTCGAGCAGAAAGGCACCGCGCATCGCGACGAGATGTCGCCGGAGGGCTTTCTGTCGAACCATGCGGGCGGCACGCTCGGGGGGATCTCTTCGGGCCAGGCGATTCGCGTCAGCATGGCGCTGAAACCGACCTCCAGCCTGCGGTTGCCGGGGCGCACTGTCGATGTCCGCGGCGAGGCTGCCATGGTCGTCACCACGGGCCGGCACGATCCCTGCGTGGGGGTGCGCGCGACCCCCATCGCCGAGGCGATGCTCGCGCTGGTGCTGATGGACCACCTGCTGCGCGATCGGGGCCAGAATGCAGATGTCGTGCCGGGAGCGCCGCTGATCCCTGATGCCCCTCGCTGAACCGTCCGGCGAGCCCCCGAACGTCGCGCCGACCGGGTTGCACCCGCGCCTCGCGACTTTCTACCTGTTCTACTTCGGCGCGATCGGCGTGTTCGTGCCGTTCTTCTCCTTCTACCTCCAGCACCGCGGCTTCAGCGCCGTGGCCATCGGCCAGTTGATGGCGATTCCCATGGCGATGCGCGTGCTGGCACCCGGCCTGTGGGGCTGGGCGGCCGACACCAGCGGCCGGCGCGACCTGACCTTGCGCATCGGGGTGTCGCTGGCCGCCGCGGGTGCATTGTGGCTGGCCGGCGCCTCGGGCTACGTCGCCATGGCATTCGCGCTGGCCGCCTTCGCCCTGCCGTGGAGCGGCCTGTTGCCGCAGTTCGAGGCGACCACCCTGAGTCACCTTGGCGCCCGGCCGCAGCGTTACGGGTTGATCCGGCTGTGGGGCTCCGTGGGATTCATCGTCGCCGTGACGCTGGGCGGCTTCGCTTTCGAAGGGCCGCGGCTAGCCGCGGTGCCGGTCGTGCTGCTGCTGTTGGTTATCGGCACCGGGGTGGCGGTATGGCGTGTGCCTGCGGCGCCCCTGGTGGGGACGACGACGGCGCCGAGCGGTCTCGGTGCCGCGTTGCGCCGCCCCTGGGTGATCGCCCTGCTGCTCGTCTGCCTGCTGCAACAGGCGGCCTTCGGTCCCTATTACGTGTTCTTCACCATCTATCTCGACGAGCTGGGTTATGGCACGGGCGTGACGGGCCTGTTGTGGGCGTGGGGCGTGGCTGCCGAAATTGTCATGTTTATCTATACTCCGCGGCTCATTGAGCGCTTCGGCTACCGTCCGCTGTTGTTGTTCGCGCTGGGAGTGTCGGTGTTGCGCTGGCTGTTGACGGCCTGGGCAGCGACGTCTCTGCCGCTGCTCGTGTTCGCGCAGACCCTGCACATGGCGGCGTTCGGCCTGTTCCACGCGGTCGTGGTGCTGCTGTTTCATCGCGCCTTTGCAGGAAGGCTGCAAGGGCGGGGGCAGGCGTTGTACAGTGCCGTGGGTTTCGGCATCGGCGGCGCCCTGGGCAGCCTGGGCAGCGGCTATGCCTGGTCGGTGGTCGGCGCCGCGGGCGCCTGGACGGGTGCGGCACTGGTGGCCGCAATGGCGATGGTCGTCGCCTGGCGAGGACTGACACACGCGGACGTCGCGGACGCGGCGCCCGCATCGGTCACGGGGCACGGTGAAGGGCGGTAGCCCATGCGAGGCAGGCAATGAGCAGAAAGAAGGCGTATTCCGTGGCGGTGGTGGGCGCAACAGGCCTGGTCGGCGAGGCCATGCTCGAGTGCCTCGCGCAACGCGAATTCCCCATCCGGCAGTTGCACCTGCTCGCCAGCGAACGTTCCGCCGGCACGAAAATCAGTTTCGCGGGCCGCGAACACGTGGTCACCGATCTCGCGGAGTTCGATTTTTCCGACGTCGATCTCGCGCTGTTCTCGGCCGGCGGGTCCGTTTCGGCGGAGCATGCGCCGCGGGCTACCGCGGCCGGGGCCATGGTGATCGACAACACCTCGCATTTTCGCTACGACGACGAGGTCCCGCTCGTCGTGCCGGAGGTGAACCCGGAGGCGCTCGAGCAGGCGTCCCGGCGCAACATCATCGCCAACCCGAACTGCTCCACGATCCAGATGGTGGTGGCGCTGAAGCCCATCCACGACGCCGTCCGCATCGTGCGCATCAACGTGGCCACCTACCAGTCGGTCTCGGGCGCGGGCCGTCGCATGGTCGAGGAACTGGCCCGCCAGACGGCCAACCTGATGAACGGCCGGCCGCTCGGGGACATGCTGTCGCCCCGGCCGCTGGCGTTCAACGCGTTGCCGCAGATCGATGCCTTCGAGGACAACGGCTACACGCGGGAAGAAATGAAGATGGTCTGGGAGACGCAGAAGATCTTCGCCGACCCGACCATCGGCGTGAACGCCACCGCGGTGCGGGTGCCGGTGTTTTTCGGCCATTCCGAAGCCGTTCACATCGAGACGGAACGGAAGATCACGGCGGTCCAGGCCCGTCGCCTGCTGCGCGAGGCCCCGGGCGTCAAGGTCATGGACCGGCGCGTGCCCGGCGGCTATCCCACGGCGGCCACCGAAGCGACGGGCGCTGATGCCGTGTGGGTCGGGCGGATTCGGGAGGATATCTCGCACCCGCGCGGCTTGAGTCTCTGGGTCGTCTCCGACAACATTCGCAAGGGTGCGGCGCTGAATAGCGTCCAGATCGCTGAAACTTTTGTAAAAACCTATCTGTGAGCTTATAGTTAGGCCGCTGTCATGAGGTGCTTTCTCATGATAGTCGTGCATGGCTAAAGCCGGTCTTGGCGGCGTAAGCCCCAAGGTCGCCTTCAGGGAGTGACAATGTCGCGCAAGCTGATTCTTCTCGGGGTGCTGTCCCTCGTTCTCGCGCCTGGCGTGGCCTTGTCCGTCGGACTGGGCGACATCCGGCTGAATTCCTACCTGAACCAGCGCATGGACGCAGAGATTCCGTTGCGCGTCAGCACGCGCGAGGACCTCGAATCGCTGGAAGTGCAGCTGGCTTCCCGAGAGACTTTCAACCGCTACGGTCTCGATCGTCCCGGTTTCTTCGATGAGCTGGAGTTCCGCGTCCGGGGCGACGATCCGGCGAACGCCGTGATCGACGTCACGTCCACGCAACCGATCATCGAGCCGTTTGTGACCTTTCTCGTGGAGGTCAACTGGAGTGGCGGACGCATCCTGCGCGAGTACACCGTGCTGCTTGATCCGCCGACGTTCCTGCCGGCCCGCGAGCCTGCCGCGGTCGAGGCCCCGGCGGCCCCGGCCCCGGCCGCCGAGACACAGCGTCCGGCGCCCGTCTCGCGTCCAGTGCCTGCGCCGCAAGCCATCGCCACGCCGGCTTCGGCCGCCGCCACCGAATTCGGTCCGGTGCAGCGTAACGACACGCTTTGGGAAATCGCCCAGCGCGTTCGTCCGGACAGCGCGCTGACCACCAACCAGGTGATGGTCGCGTTGTACAGGGCCAACCCGAATGCTTTCGGTGGCAACATCAACCGGCTGCGTGCCGGCGCCATCCTGCGCGTTCCCAGCCGGGCGCAGATTGCGTCGGTGTCCACCGGCGAAGCGAATGCCGAGGTCCGCAGCCAGAACCAGGCGTGGCAGAGCAGGGTCGCCGCGGCGCCTGCGAGGCGCCTCGAGCTGGCGCCGCCTGCTGAAGGGCCCGACAGGGCGGCGCCGCCCGCAACCACCGCCCCGGCGGGGACCACCGAGACTGCCGCGGCAGCCGCTGCGGCGGCACCGTCCCCGCAATTGCTCGAAGCCGTCGACCAGCTGCGCGGCGAACTGGCCGAGACGCGGCGGCTGATGGAAGTGAAGGACGCGGAGATTGCTGCGCTGCAGTCCCGTCTCGCGGAGATCGAATCCGAAGGCGTTCCCGTGCAGCCGCTGCCCGCCGCGCCGGTCGAACGGCCGGATGCTGTCGAGACCGACGTTGACGACGCGCCGGCCGGGGCCGTGGGCGAAACCGAAGTTGCACCGGAACCGGTGGTCGAGCCTGCCCCGGAGCCTGCGCCCGTCGTCGTCGCGCCGGTCGTCACGCCGCCGGTGGCGGCGCCGTCGGTGATGGATCGGGCCCTACTGTTGCTGGGCAGCCTGTGGTTATGGCTGGTCCTGGCCATCGTATTGATCATCGCGGCCGTGGTGCTGTTCCTGCGGCGCCGCAACGAGGGTGAGAGTTCCATCGAGGAAGACCTGGCCGAAACCGGCAAGTGGGCAGCCCTCGACGCGGCCGCCGGCAACGCATCGCCGCAGGCCACTGCGGGGGTCGCTGCAGCCGCTGCGGGGACTGCGCCGCCGCCCCGGTCGCGAGACACGCTCGAGTCGATCCTGGTCGAGGAGAGCAAGCCGGCTGCCCCGCCACCGGAGCCGGAGCCGCTTCCGGCGCCCGCGCCCGAGCCGGAAGTCGCCGGCGACGAGGACTACCAGTATCCCTTCGAGGACACGATCGCCGGCGAGACAGGGATTAACCTGGATCAGTCGGACCCCATGGCCGAAGCCGACTTTCACATGGCTTACGGGCTGTACGACCAGGCGGCGGAGATCGTCAAGAAGGCGATCGAGCGCGAGCCGGACCGCTACGACCTGCGGCGCAAGCTCATTGACATCTGCTTCGTCTGGGGCAACGCAGATGAATTCCTCGCACAGGCCAGGGCCGTGCGCGAGATGGGCGGTGCGGACGAGGCTGCGGACTGGGCCAAGATTGCCATCATGGGACGCCAGATCGCGCCCGGCGAGGCCATGTTCGCCGCAGGCGAGGCGCCGGCGGTGGACGTTGATCTCGGGGGTGACATGGCTGTGCCCCAGGACACTGGTGAATCCGGCGAATGGCTCGATTTCGACGTGGGCGAGTCCGACCAGCCCGCCGTGACCCTCGGCGACACCCAGGAGCATCCCGGCCCGGGTGCCAAACGGCCCATCGAGGAAACCGCGGAACTGAACCTGGAGGACCTGGGGATCGACCTTGATCTCGGTGAGTCGGGCGAGCACGCGCTGGAGGATCTCGCGGCCCACGCGCCTGACGAAGCCGGCGACGAGGAGAGTTTCACGGGCACGATGCGCCTTGAGGACACCCCTGCATTCGACAGCTCCGCCGACGAATCCGACGAGCCGGATACCCGCCTCGCCCCGGCGCCTTCGTTCGAGTCTGAAGACGAGGACGAAGACGAAGACGGCGGCACGCTCATGATGCAAGCACTCGATACGCCGCCGAGCGACGACCCGACCCAGCGCGGCGAAGCGCTCGGGCTGTCGGAGGACGATCCGACGCTGTCGGGTCTGTCGGGTATATCCAACGAGGCGCTGGGCGAGGGCGATACCTTGCTGAGCCAGACCAGGTTGTCCGAGGAGGGCGATGAAGCCCCAGGCGAGGACGATCCCACCCTGACGGGTTTCGAATCGCTCGCGGCCGATGTCGGCGAGGACGAGCAGGAAGACGATGAGGATCGCACGATGCTGGCGCGCTTCGAGGCGGCGGATGATTCGCCCACCACGGAGATGGGCACGATCGACGAGGACGTGGATCTCGACCTGGACGAGCTCACGCAGGTCCTCGAGTCCGATCTCGAGTCTTACAAGTCCGAGGAAGACGAGGACGCCACCCAGATGGCACCGCGGTATTCCGGTGAATCCGATGGGGATGCCGACGCCACCATGATGGCCCCCTCGCTCCAGGAGCGCGGCGAGCAGGACGAGGCAGAGGACGAGGCACAGGACGCGGATGCGACGCAGATGGCGCCGCGCCCCGATGCCGAGGAAGCCGGCTCCTCGTATGAGGCGGGTGACACGCGCGAGATGTCGCCGGTCGAGATGAACGAGGTGGGCACCAAGCTGGACCTGGCCCGGGCCTACATCGACATGGGCGACCCGGAAGGCGCCCGGAGTATCCTCGGTGAAGTCGTCGAGGAAGGCGACGAGGCACAGCGCGAAGAAGCCCGCGAGCTCCTCGACAACCTCGATTGAGCCCATGGAGCCGGCGGCCGGCGTTGCCGCGCCGGATGAAAATCCCGGCGGTCTTCATCCGGCTTTCCGGATCGTCCTCTTGGTGGCGCTGGCCGCCATGCTGTTCCGCTATTCGCTGAGTGGGATCGCGCTGGCGCTCGCAGTCCTGATGCTCGGAGCGGCCGTGTCCGGTGGGGAGACCCTGCGCGGGATCCTGAAGTCGCTGGGCCGCATCCGCTGGCTGCTGCTCTCCATCGTCATCATCTACCTCTGGGTCGCGCCCGAGCCGCAGGCTGCGGGTCGTCCCTGGTACCTGCCCGCCTGGAGCGATATCGAGATCGCGTTGCAACGCGCGGGCGTGCTGGTGGTGCTCGTCACCGCGGTGGAACTTTTGCGGCGTCGCACGAGCGTGCCTGCGATGGCGGCCGGATTGCTGGTGCTGCTTGCGCCGCTGGCCCGTCTCGGCATCGACACGGGGGTGTTCGCGCGGCGGCTCGCGATGACGCTTGACGCGGTGCCCCTGACCGCGGAGCGCGTCGCCGCCGCCGCCGGCGCAGGAAGGGTGGATCGCGGGCTGGCCGGCTGGGGGGACGCGGCGGCCGCACTGGTGCGAGAACTCGAGACAGGCGCAATCGAGGCCCCCTCGGACGCGCGTCTGCCGCGCTTGCCGCGGCCACGTGTGAGCGACTGGTGCTGGCTGGCGGCGGGCCTCGCTGCCTGCTGGCTGGTGGGACGGTTGTGAGTGGGCCGTTGCCGGGCCGGCGGCGGATCGCCGTCGGCGTCGAGTATGACGGTGCCGGCCTGTTCGGCTGGCAGGTGCAGAAGGACGGCCCCAGCGTGCAGGCGGCGCTGGAGACTGCATTGTCCACGGTGGCGGACGAAGCCGTGCGCGTGGTGGGCGCCGGGCGCACGGACACCGGCGTGCATGCAACCGGCCAGGTGGCTCATTTCGACACAGTCGCCCGGCGCCGTTCCCGTGACTGGCTGCTGGGTGCGAACAGCGCGTTGCCGCCGGGTATCGCGTTGCGCTGGGTAGACGAGGCCCCGGACGACTTTCATGCGCGCTTCTCCGCCGCGGCCCGCAGCTACAGCTACCTGTTGCTGAACCGCGAGGCGCGTCCGGCGCTGTGGCGCGATCGCGCCTGGTGGGTGCGCCGCCGCCTTGATGCCGAATGCATGCACGCCGCGGGCCAGGTTCTCGTCGGGCGGCACGATTTTTCCGCGCTGCGGGCCTCCGAGTGCCAGTCCCGGACGGCGGAGCGCTCCATTCACAGGCTGGACGTGACCCGGCACGGTGACTTTTTGCGCCTGGACGTGACGGCCAACGCGTTCCTGCATCACATGGTGCGCAACATCGTCGGCACGCTGGCCGTGGTGGGTCGCGGGGATCGCCCGCCGGAATGGGTGGCGGAAGTGCTGGCCGGCAGGGATCGGCGCCTCGCAGGCGCCACCGCCCCCGCCGTGGGCTTGTATCTCGTGCATGTCGATTACGGCGAGCTGCTGCGGACGCCGCCGGCCGAGCGTCCGGGGCCGCTGAGTTGAGCGCTTTCGTTTATCATCGGGCCAGGTCGTCGCTGGGGTGCGGCGGGCGCGGCGCCATAGCAAGCCGCAAGCGGAGTCGCGAGGGGAAGGCATGAACTGGTTCGACAAACTGATGCCGTCACGGATCAAGACCCAGGGCGGTACCCAGAACCGCAGCCGCTCCGTGCCGGAGGGCCTGTGGACAAAGTGTCCGGCCTGCGACGCGGTGCTGTACCGGGCCGAAGTCGAGCGCGCCCTGTTCGTCTGCCCCAAGTGCGGCCATCACATGCGGGTCACAGCGCGCGCGCGGCTGAAAATGTTTCTCGATCCCGGCACGGGGCAAGAAATCGGTCAGTCGCTGCAACCGGAGGATCCACTCAAGTTCCGCGACAGCAAGCGCTATCGGGACCGGCTTACCCAGGCGCAGAAGACGACGGGCGAGCACGACGCCATGGTGGCGATGACTGGCCAGCTGCTCGGCCTGCGCCTGGCGGCCTGCGCTTTCGATTTCCAGTTCATGGGCGGCTCCATGGGCTCCGTGGTCGGGGAGCGGTTCCGGCGGGCCGCGGACGCGGCCTGCGAGCAGCGCATGCCGCTGGTGTGTTTCTCCTCCAGCGGCGGGGCGCGCATGCAGGAAGGACTCTATTCGCTGCTGCAGATGAGCAAGACAGCGGCCGCGTTACGACGCCTGGGCGATGCCGGGATGCCCTATGTATCGGTCATGACGGATCCGACCACAGGCGGCGTGTCCGCCAGCCTCGCCATGCTCGGAGATATCAACATCGCCGAGCCGAAGGCCCTGATCGGATTCGCCGGACCGCGCGTGATCCAGCAGACGGTCGGCGAGACGCTCCCCGAGGGCTTCCAGCGCAGTGAATTTCTCATCCGTCACGGCGCGCTGGACATGATCGTCGATCGGCGGGAGATGCGCGCCACCATCGGCGGGCTGTTGTCGATGCTCACCAACCGCCCGCTGCAACAGGCCGGCTGAGAACCGCTTGGCTCCTCGCGACCTCGCCGCCTGGCTGGAGTGGCAGGAGCGGCTGCATCCGGCCGAGATCGAGCTGGGCCTGGAGCGGGTCCGCGCCGTGCTCGAGTCCATGAGCCTGGCCCAGCCGCCTTTTCGCGTGGTGACGGTCGGCGGCACCAACGGCAAGGGCAGCTGTGTCGCCGTGCTCGAGGCGCTCGGGCTGGAGGCCGGCTGGGCGACCGGTGCCTATACCTCGCCGCACCTGCGCCGCTACAACGAGCGGGTGCGGGTCGGGGGCGTGGACGCCACCGACGCCGAACTGGTGGCGGCCTTCGCGGCGGTGGAGGCGGGGCGCGGGCGCACCAGCCTGAGCTATTTCGAGTTCGGCACCGTGGCGGCGCTGGAGATATTTCGCCGGCGCGGCGTCGAGTGGGCGGTGCTGGAGGTCGGGCTGGGTGGGCGGCTCGACGCCGTCAACGCCGTGGACCCGGAGGTCGCGGTGGTGACCTCGATCGGGCTGGACCACGTCGAGTGGCTGGGTCCCGATCGCGAGAGCATCGGTCGCGAGAAGGGCGGAATCTTCAGGCACGGCCGGCCGGCGGTGATCGGTGACCGGGATCCGCCTGCCACGCTGCTGGCGGCGGCCGGTGCGGACGCGCTGCGGCTCGGCAGGGATTTCGACTGGCGCGCGGACGGCGACCGCTGGCACTGGCATGGCCCGGACGGGCGCAGCTACACCGGGCTGCCGCGCGGGCCGTTGGCGGCGCCGGTGATGCTCGACAATGCCGCCTGCGCCATGGCCGCCTTCGATACGCTCGATGCCGTGGCGGGCGACGAGGCCTTGCCGGCACGCGCGCTGGCGCGGGTGCGCCTGGCGGGCCGTTTGCAGCGCATCGACGGCCCGGTGAGCTGGTGGCTCGACGTGGCGCACAACCCCGACGGCGCGGCGGTGCTCGCCGCTGCGCTGCGCGCGGCACCATATCGCGGCCGGACCATCGCGGTATTCGGGCTGCTCGGCGACAAGGACGCGCCCGGGGTTGCGGCGGCGCTCGACGCCTGCGTGGATCACTGGGTGCTGGCATCGCTGCCCGGGCCGCGCGGTCGCTCCGCCGGTACTCTGGCCAAAGTCATCGCGCCGCAACTTCGCGGCAGCATTGAAACCGCGCCTTCGGTCGCGGCCGCCTGTGAATCGGCTGCGGCCGCGGCACGACCTGGCGACCGGATCGTGGCCTGCGGTTCTTTTCACGTGGTGGGCCCGGCGCTGGACTGGCTTGAGGTATACTTCGCGGCCTAGTCAGAATGACGCCGGGTGGCGTTTCGGCCCTGGCAATATGGAGCGGAAGCTGAAGGAAAGACTCGTCGGCGCCACGGTCATCGTGGCGCTCGGGATCATCATTATTCCGTGGCTTCTGGATGGCCCGGCGCAGGCCCCGCGCCCGGTCGAAACTGCTATCGAATTGCCGCCCGTCGAATCGCCGGGACGCACCTACACCATCCCTCTGGACCCGGGTGCCGGGCCGGCCGTGGAGATCGACAGCGAGGCCCGCCAGACCAACGGTGCGGGCACCGTGCAGCGTCCCGCGACGGCCGAGCCGGCTCCGCTCGATCTGGGCGACGCCGACTCTGCGCCCGCCGAAGCGGAACGGCCCCAGCAGCCGCCGCCCAGGCCGGCACCGCAGCCCGCCGTCTCCTCCCCAGACCCAGACCCAGACACTGGCGCCCCGGTGGACGGGGAGAATGGTCGCCCAGCGCAGCCCGCACCTGAACCCGCGCCGCAACCCGCAGGCGGTACCGCTGCACAGCCGCCGCCGAGCGACGCGTGGAGCGTACAGGTCGGCAGCTTTTCGCAGCGGGATAACGCCCAGGCGCTGCATAAGCGGCTCACGGCCGCAGGTTTCGCTGCTTTTGTTTCCCGCGTCGTAACCGACGCGGGTACCCTGTATCGCGTTCGCGTCGGACCGGTGCCCGACCGTCCCGCGGCGGATCGATTGCTGGAGCAGGTTCGCGCCGCGGGGCACAGCGGTGCCCGTGCCGTGCGAGTCGAAGACTGAGTGCGAGCAGCCGAGCCATGGTGATAATCGATTACATCCTGTTGGGCGCGCTGGCCGTTTCGGTGGTGATCGGCTTTTTCCGTGGTTTTTTCCGCGAGGCGATGTCGCTGGTGAACTGGGCGGTGGCCGCCTGGCTCGCATGGCGATTCTCGCCGCTGGTGGAGCCGTTCCTGGACGCGATCAGTTCCCCTTCGCTGCAGCTCTGGCTGAGCCGGCTCATCGTGTTCGTGCTCGCGTTGCTGGCCGGCGCGCTGCTGTCGCATCTCGTCGTCATGCTGGTGCGCAAGACGGGGCTGAACGGCACCGACCGCGTGCTCGGCATGTTGTTCGGCGCGGCGCGCGGCGTGCTCGTGATCGGTATTCTCGTGATCGGTTTCCAGATGCTGGAAATGGACCGCGAACCCTGGTGGCAGGACTCCTGGGTCGTCCCGCGGACGGCCTCGCTGACGGGACACCTGCGTGAATTCATCGACGCCGGGCTCGACAGGCTCGGCGATCTCATGGCGGAGTAGCAGATCAATGTGCGGAATCGTCGGAATCGTCAGCACGGCCTCGGTCAACCAGGCCTTGTACGATGCGCTGACAGTGTTGCAGCACCGCGGCCAGGATGCCGCGGGCATCGTCACGGCGGACGACCGGATCCACATTCGCAAGAACAACGGCCTGGTGCGCGACGTGTTCCAGCGGCGCCACATGGTCAAGCTCACGGGCAACATGGGCATCGCCCATTGCCGCTACCCGACGGCCGGCAGCTCCAGCCGCACCGAGGCACAGCCGTTCTACACGAATTCACCCTACGGGATCTGCCTGGCGCACAATGGCAACCTGACCAACGCCGATGAGCTTGCCGACCTGGTGATCCGCGAGGACCACCGCTACCTCAACACCGCCTCCGACTCGGAGGTGCTGCTGAACGTGTTCGCCCACGAGCTGGAGAAGGTCGATGGCGAGTATCCCGGCCCGGCGGAGATATTTCGTGCCGCCGAGGGTATCTATCGCCGCTGCCAGGGCGGTTATGCGGTCGTTGCCTTGATCATGAACACCGGTGTCGTCGGCCTGCGCGATCCCTGCGGCATCCGCCCGCTGATCGTCGACTACCGCGACGTGGACGGCCACCGCGAACACATGCTGGCCTCGGAGAGCGTGGCGCTCGATATCGCGGGTTTCGAGGTGCTGCGGGACGTGTTGCCGGGTGAGGCGGTGTTCATCGATCTCGAGGGCGGGCTGCACATGCACCAGTGCGTGCCCGCGACCCGCCGCAGCCCCTGCCTCTTCGAGTACGTCTATTTTGCGCGCCCCGATTCGATCATCGACAACATCTCGGTCTACAAGGCGCGCCTGCGCATGGGCGAGGCGCTGGCCGACCGCATCATCAGCATGCGGCCGGACCACGACATCGACGTGGTGATCCCGGTGCCGGACACCAGCCGTACCAGCGCACTGCCACTGGCACACCGGCTCGGCGTGAAGTATCGCGAAGGCTTCATCAAGAACCGCTACATCGGCCGGACCTTCATCATGCCGGGGCAGACGCTGCGGGAGAAATCGGTACGCCGCAAGCTGAACGCCATCGACCTGGAGTTCCGCAACAAGAACGTGCTGATCGTGGACGACTCCATCGTGCGCGGCACCACGTCGCGGCAGATCATCGAGATGGCACGCGAGGCCGGCGCACGCAAGGTGTATTTCGCCTCTGCGGCGCCGCCGGTGCGGTATCCAAACGTCTACGGCATCGACATGCCGGCGGCGGCGGAGCTGATCGCACACGGTCGCAGCGAGGAAGAAGTGCAGCAGCTTATCGGCGCCGACTGGCTGATCTACCAGACGCTCGAAGATCTCTCTCGCGCCGTCCAGCACGACAACGCGGACATCCACGAATTCGACTCTTCCTGTTTTTCGGGAGAGTACGTCACCGGGGGGATCACCTCGGAGTACCTGCGCAAGATCGAGGAAAACCGCTCCGACTCCGTGCGCCTCGTGCGCGACAGCCGGCACGCGGGCGCGCCGGCCGCCGTCGAAGTCTTGTAGGCGCCGGCAGCGCGACGACCTGATGCGCATTCTCATCGTCGATGATCACCGCGATTACCGCACCTGGCTGGGGCATCACTTGTCGGCAGCCCAGCCGGGGGCGGACATCGTCGATCACGAGGCGGCGGGCGAAGACCCCTGGCCGGAGGGCTTCGCGGCGACCGACTGGGACCTCGTGTTTCTCGATCACCGCGTCGGCATGCACGACGGACTCGAGTTGCTGCGCGAGCTGAAGTCGCGCGAGGACTGCCCGCCGGTCGTGTTCCTGACGCCCCAGGGCGACCAGCACGCCATCGCCCGGGCGCTGCAGGAAGGTGCGGACGATTTCCTGCCCAAGGGCCGCAGTACGCACGACCACATCAGCCGGATCGTGCGCGAGGCGCTGCGCAGGGGCCGCCGCATGCCCGGCGCCGCCACGCGCGCCCCCGACGAAGATGCGCCTTCTTTCCGCCTCAAGGGGCACCGTTTCCTCAAGGCCCTGGGCAGCGGTTCGACGGCCTCGGTGTATCTCATGGAACGCGAGCGCAACGAGCAGCTGGCCGTCGCCAAGGTATTCCGTCACGTGCCCGACCGGGTCGATCACTTCGCGCCCCTGCAGCGTTTCCTGCGGGAGTACGAGGTCATATCCGGCATCCGTCACCCGAATGTCGTGGAGATCTTCGATCTCGGCATCGCCGACGACATGGCGTTCATCGTCATGGAGTATTTCTCCGGCGGCCACCTCGGAGAGCGTGTCGCCAAGGGCATGCCAGTGCAACAGGCACTGGAGTATCTCGCCCAGGCGGCCCGGGCCCTGGCCGCGATCCATGCGGTCGGCGTGCTGCACCGGGACCTGAAGCCGGCCAACATCATGCTGCGCGACGACGCCACGTTGGCCATCATCGATTTCGGCGTCGCCAAGTTGCGTGACGCCGCTGCCGAACTCACTGGGCTCGGCGAGGTCTTCGGCACCCCCTACTACATGAGCCCGGAACAGGGCGAAGGCACCCCGGTCGACGAGCGTTCCGACATCTACAGCCTGGGCGTGGTGTTCCACGAGATGCTCACCGGGCGCAAGCCCTATGTGGCCGGCTCGCCGATCGCCGTGATCTGGAAGCATCGGCACGCGCCGCTGCCGCGCCTGCCGAAGTCCATGGCGGAGTGCCAGCCCTTGCTCGATCGCATGATGGCGAAGGAGCGCGACGACCGCTTCGCCTCGGCCGACGAACTCCTCGCCGCCGCCGTGGCCCTGCAGGCCCCCGACCGACTTGCCGAACTCTCCGGGGAGTCGGGCACGTGAGCTCCGGCGAAGAACGGGTGGTTTCTGCCCCTGGAGCCGGCGAGGACGCATCGGTGCTGCCGGCCGACCATCCCCTCAGGGAGGAACTGTACGGCGAATCGCACGCGCGACCGTTCCCCGTCGTGTCCGCCCCGGTACGCATCAGCCACCTGGCGATGCTGGCCGATCCCGGCGAGGCGGCCGCGCATCGCGCCCGTCTCGAGGCACTCGCCGCCGTGCACGGCGTGGCGCCGCCACCGCCCGACACGACGGCCTGGTATGCGGCCTTCCCGGGCTTCACGGTGCGCTGGGAACGGCATACCGAATTCTGCACGTACACCTTCCTGCGCCCGGACGACGACGGGGAGCCTTTCGCACGCACTGCCATCGACGTCCTGCCGCAGGGCTGGCTGGCCTCGCTGCCCGGCGCGCTGCTGGTGGCGGTCCACGCGACCGTCGTCGCCGGCGAGGCGCCGGATCCCTTCTGTCCCGAGCTGCAGGCGCAGTTCGACGGCAAGATGATCGTGGGCAGTCGCATCGTCGATGACCGCGCGGTCGTCTGGACGTCCCTGCAGCTGCATGGCGACGGGTTCGCCCGCTATCTCGTCTGCAACATGGGTCTGAACGATTTCCAGACGGGCCGCACGGTGCAGCGCCTGCTGGAGATCGAGACCTACCGGATCCTGGCGCTGCTCGGCTATCCGGAGGCCAAGCGCGTCTGGCCGCGCGTCAGGCGTCTCGACATGGAACTGGCGGGACTCATCGACCGGCTTGCGCGCACCGACAGCCCGGCCGGCGAGCAGCAGCTGCTGATGGAGCTGTCGGGCGTCTCGCAGGCGATCGAGCACATGCGCTCGGACACCAACTATCGCTTCTCGGCGACGCGCGCCTACATGGCGGCGATGAACCGGCGCCTCGAGGACCTGCGCGAACACAAGTACCCGGGCCGCTCGTCCATCACGAAATTCCTCGAGCGGCGCATGCGCCCGGCGCTGGACACTTGCGACTCGGTGGACGCGCACCTGCAGGATCTTTCGCTGCGCGTGGCGCGCGCCACTGAAGCGCTGCGCGCACGCATCGAGACCAGCATCGAGGAGCAGAATCGCGACATGCTGGACTCGCTCAATCGCCGCAGCCTGCAGCAGTTGCGACTGCAACAGACCGTGGAGGGCTTGTCGGTCGCGGCCATCAGCTATTACCTGGTGGGGCTGTTGAACTACGGCTTGAAGGGCCTCGAGAAGGCCGGGCTGGCCCTGCCGGTCGAAGCACTCACCGCGCTGCTCATCGGGCCCGTCGTGCTCGGCGTGTGGTGGCTGGTACGGTGGCGGCGCAATCGCATCAACGCGCGTCACAGCTGATGCGGACCGCGGCATGAGTGCCCGCGACGCGCCGTCCGTACCCGCCGCGCTCGCCGAGTTTCTCGGCGCGGCCACCCCGGTCGCCTGGACCGATGCCGCAGCCGACCCGGCGGTCCTGCCGATGTTGCTGGTGGATCACGCCAATTGCGAAAAGAAGGCCGCCTCCACGGCGCTCGCGATGCTGTTTCGCTACGAGGAGCACGATGCGCTGACCGAGCGTCTCTCGCGGCTTGCGCGCGAGGAGTTGCGGCATTTCGAGCAGGTCCGCCAGTTGATGCGGTTGCGCGGGATCGAGTGGCGCCGCGTGCCGGCCTCGCGCTACGCGGCCGGACTGGCTGCCGCGGTGCGCAAGGACGAGCCTGGGCGGCTGGTCGATCGGCTGATCGTCGGCGCTTTCATCGAGGCGCGCTCCTGTGAGCGGTTCGCCATGCTGGCGCCGCGCCTCGACGCGGAACTGGGGAAGTTTTACGCCGGCCTGCTCGCCTCGGAGGCCCGCCATTTCAGGCACTACCTCGAACTGGCGCGCGGCTTCGCGCCGGACGAGATCGAATCACGTGTGGCCGCCCTGCGCGAGATCGAAAATCCGCTCGCCACCGAACCGGACACGGAGCTGCGTTTCCATAGTGGCCCGCCGTCCGGGTGCGCCGACCTCTAGGCGCGAGCGCTACAGGGAGTTACCGCCGATGGCATTGAGCGTTTAGCCTCTCCGCTCTGCCGCCGGCACACCCGGTCAGGCGGAATCAGTTATTTTCCGGGTCACCGAGCAGTATGTCCGCAAGCAGTTCGCTGACACCCTCCTGTACCTCGGATGGCTGGAGGACATTGATCGCGGTTTCCCGATCTTCGCCGTCAATCGTCACAAAGGCCGTGTACTGGTTGTTCGAGGCGGTGTAGCCGAGGCCGTCGATGCTCGGAATATCGGCGGTCGCGTCGTCTACTTCGGCCTTCACTGATTCGATGGCCTCCCTGGTCGGCGTCCGGTCGAGGATTTCCTGCGTGCTGACGACGAGATCGCTGGTTTCCTGGATGCGGTCGACGTTCTGCGACGCGGTGTTGATGGCCGCTGCATTCGAAGGGCTCAGGACCGTCTCGGTCCAGCTCCGGTTGTAAACGGTGTATCGTCTGTTGATCGGTGAGCCGAAAGTATGTGCGTAGGATGCGGAAATGCGCACGGTCCGATTGGCATAGGCTGCATCCAGGGCCGCCTTCAGGGCCTCACGCAGGGCCTCGTCATCCGCTTCCTCCGCACGGCGCTTGAGTTCCGTCATCGCCGCGCGCGGCGAGACAATAGCCGCTGTGGCCCGACTGAAGGCTTCCGCGCCGGCGCTGTCGGCAATAGCGCCCTCGTCAGCAACATCGTCCAGGCAAACACTGCCGAACAATACCGAGACACAGGTGTTCCTCATGTACGAGAGTGCGCTGTTCCTTGCACTGGTCCGCGCCGCACCCGGAATGCCGTTCAGCGTCGCGACTGCGGCATCCATCATGGCCGGCAGGGACTCACGCAGCCCGCGCAATGACACCTCGAATTCGTAGTCTGCGGTCGCCTGCTCGAGGTCTTCGATCAATTGCTCGACCTCGGCAAGGCGGCGATCCAGCTCGGCCGACACCGTGTCGTTGATGCTGGCGGAAAAACTCTCCGGAAACTCCACGCGGCCGACCGTTTGATTGTTTGCAAATTCGAGTGAAACCGACATGGCCTGGCCGGCCTCGTCCACGGTGCCCGACATGATGACCACGTCGTTCTCGAGGCTCAATAGACCTTCGATCGATGCTTCGGGCAATTGGCTGCCCCAGATGCCGTCGAGGAAGATGCCGTATTCGCCATCGCCGTTCAGGTAACCGCTGCCGCTCACCGCGCCCGCTGGACCGATGTTGTAGGGATCGGGAAACAGTGCCTGGTCCGGTGCGATCTCCAGGGCCATGGCGAGCTGCTGGCGGTCCAGGCCGACATCCAGAGTCGCGCTGACTTCCGCAAGGTCGAATGAGAACAGCCCAAACCCCACGACCGACAGCGCGAAGTCGAGGTCGCCGTTCAGCCCAGCGCGATACTCGAAGTCGGACTCGAACACGTCGTCGAAATTGATATCGGCGTACGTGCTGTTCTTGAAGACACCGGTGCCGCTCACGTTGAACAGATCTACGTATTTGAAGCCGAGGCCGATCGAGCCTTTCTCGAGTTGATGTCCAGTGAAGCTGTCGAGCTGGGCGAAGTCCAGCACGGGCCTGAACGGAATCAGACCGTTGTCGGATGAACCCGTGCCGCGCGAGCCAACCAGGGGCGTGCTGCTGAAGTCATAGAGGAACGTGTCGGTGGGGTCGGTGATCATCAGGATCTGGCCGCCGGCCGGCGTTTCCAGCGTGATCGTTTCCTGCTGTGTCGGGTCGCTTCGATCGGTGATGGTGATGTCGAAGGACGTGCCGATGTAGAACACGAAGTATTTCGTGTCGTCCATGAGCTGGATGCCGAAATCCGTGTCCTCGTTGATTTCGCGGCCGGTCAGCGTTTCCACGACGGCACGGACATTACCGTTCACGGCAACGTTGTCGGAGAGTTGCAGCGGCAGGTCCGTATCGCCGTTCAGCAGGTCCAGTTCGTCGTTTTCATCGAAGATCAGGGTCAGGGTCGCGTTCTTGAACTCCTGCTCGAACTCGCTGGTCGCAACCACGAGATCACCCACCGACTCGTAGCCGTCCGGGTTCGGAACAACAGTGCCCATCGGCATGAAGTTCGCACGGCCGAGTGTCTCGGGGATGACGGCAATCGAGAAAGGGCTCAGTGACGCGGACAGGTTGCCGTCGCTGACCGAGATCAGGACGTCCTCCACAGCGCCGATATTCCCGGCCGTGGGATTGCCGGACAGCTCGCCGGTGCTTGCGTCGAACACGGCCCAAAGCGGGGCGTTCTCGATGCTGAACGTCAGCGCGTCGCCGTCCGGGTCGGACGCCGTCGGGATGAAACTGTAGCTCTCGCCCACGTTGATGCTGTCGGTAGGCGAGCCCGAGATCGTTGGTGCCACGTTGGCTGGTGGCGGCGTGACGCCGCCGCCCGTGCCGCCGCCCGTGCCGCCGCCCGTGCCACCGCCCGTGCCACCGCCCGTGCCACCGCCCGTGCCACCGCCCGTGCCGCTACCACTACCGGCACCAGCACCGGCGCCGTCTCCACCCCCGCCGCCTCCACAAGCCGCGAGAACGGCCGTCAACGCCAGGATCAGAAGGATTCTTATCGTCGCCGTGTGCATGGGCCCGCTCCGTTTACGTGTGCTTACCCGGGAATGCAGGGAAAGCACGCGGATCGGGTCACGGGGTCGGTTTGGCGTTGCGCTCCAGGTGATTGGCGATCCAGGCCTTGCCGAAGCGCAGGGCCCGCTTTGCGGTCGCCTCGGAGACCTCCAGCACCGTGCCGGCCTCCTTGTAAGTCATACCGGCGAAATAATGCAGCTCGACGATATCGGCCATGCGTTGATCCTCCCGGGCGAGATCGCTCAGGGCACGGTCAAGGTCGATGACGTCCTCGGCATTCGTCTTGTCGCGCACGGTCGCCTCGTCAAAGGTCACGCGAACAGCATCACCGCCGCGCTTCTCCGCCGCCTTTGCATTGGCGTGGTTCAGGAGGATGCGTCGCATCATGCGGGCCGCGAGCGCGTAGAAGTGCGCGCGACTGTCCCAGTCGACCGACGCATTCACGAGTTGCAGATAGGCTTCGTGCACGACGGCCGTCGCCTGCAGCGTGTGGCCGCCACGTTCCTGGCGGAAGGCATTCGTCGCAAGCTTCCGAAGTTCGTCGTAGACCAGCGGCGCCAGCACTGCGAACGCCGCATCGTCGCCATTGCTCCAGCGCTTCAGAAGTTGCGTAATCTGCCGGTCGTCTGCGGTCACAAGTGTATTATGCCGTTGTCGGCATAAATGATACGCATTATCGGCAAAAGCTAATGTCCGAAAACCGTTTCGAGAAGCTCAAGGTGTTGTTCGAGGAGGCCATGTCCCTCGATCAGGGGCTGCGCGAGGCATTTGTCGCGTCACAGACGGCAAAGGACGCCGAGCTCGGCAAGGCGCTTGCGGATCTCTTGCGCCATGGCGAGGACGAGACGGGCTATTCGGACGCGGTGGGCTCGCTCGCCGAGTCCGTGCTCACGTCGTCCGGGAGAGGCCTCGGCCCCGGCAGCCGGGTGGGTAATGTCGAGATCGTTCGCCGTATCGGCAAAGGTGGCATGGGCGACGTCTATCTCGGCACGCAGTCCGAGCCGCTGAAGCGCCAGGTGGCGGTCAAGCTGATTCGCTTCGGCGTCGCGCTGGAGCCGCTGCTGGCGCGGTTCGAGGCTGAGCGACAGGTCCTTGCGCGCATGAACCACGCGAATATCGCGCAGGTCTATGACGCCGGCACACTGGAGAACGGCCAGCCCTACTTCGTGATGGAGTACATCCAGGGCTTGCCGGTCGACGAGTTCTGCACGTCGAGACAGTTGGGCCTCGCCGAGCGCCTCGAGCTGTTCACAAAAATCTGTGACGGCGTTCAGCACGCGCATCAGCGCGGCGTCATCCACCGCGACCTCAAGCCATCCAACGTGCTCGTTGATGACGGCGGCAATCCGAAGATCATCGACTTCGGCATCGCCAAGCTCGTCGAGGACAGCGGGCAGGACATAAAGCTCACGCAGGTCGATGAGACGATCGGCACGCCCCAGTACATGAGCCCGGAACAGGCTGCGTTCCGCAACGAGGAGATCGACACGCGCAGCGATGTCTACGCGCTGGGCGTCCTGCTGTTCGAGCTTTTGACCGGCAAGCCACCGTTCGACGTCGAGGGCAAGACACCGCTCGAAGTCCGCGAACTGATTGCCCGGACCGATGCGCCGAAACCCAGTTCGATCGTAAGCACGACGATACCATTCTCCGCGCGCGCGCTGTCCGGCGACCTCGACTGGATAGTCGGCAAATCGCTGGCGCGGGAGAAGGACCGGCGCTACGGTTCACCGGCGGAGCTCGCGGCGGATATTCAGCGCCACTGCGATGGGGAACCGGTGCTGGCCGGTCCCGACGAGGTCCTGTACCGGTTGCGCAAGTTCGTCGGCCGGCACAAGACGGGCGTTGCTGTCTCCGCCGTGGCGCTGGTCACCATCCTCGGCGGCCTGGCCGGCACATCCATCGGGCTTTTGCGCGCGCTGGAAGCCGAACGCGCAGCGGCCGAGTCTGCACAGATCGCGAACCAGACCGTCACCTTCGTCGAGGATATTTTTACCGCGGCAGACTCGACCAAGGTCCGCGGCGCACAGATTACGGCCAAGGAGGTCGTTGACCAGGGTGTGATCCAGTTGCGCAGCAACCAGGAACTGCCGTGGGCGCCGCGCGCCAGCATGCTGCAGACGATGGCGCGGGTATATGTCGGTCTCGGGCTCTATACCGATGCCGTGCCGCTGCTCGAAGAATCCATGACCCTCTACATGCGCAACATCGAACGCCTCGCGGATCGCCCGATACCGTACTTCGAGGCGCGACTGGATCACATCGCGATCCTGCACACACTGGGTGAAACGGAACGGGCGGAGATGCTGCTCGATGAGTTGATCGAAAGCCAGGTCGCGGCGTTCGGCCCGGCGGACAAGCGCCTGGTCGACTCGCAACTCCTCAAGATGCGCTTTTTTACCGGCCTGACCGACGCCGCAGAAGCGCGGGCCCATTTCGCCAAGACCATGGCACTGCTGGACGCGACAGGCGCGTCGGACGTCGATCGTGGACGCCTGCTGACCAACATGGCCGCGATTTACGTCGAAGACGGCAGTTTCGACGAGGCGATCGCGGCGGGCCGAAAGGCTGTCGAGCTGCAGACCGAAGCGCACGGGGCCGACCATTGGAATACGCTGATCGCGCGCTCGAACCTCGCCTGGTACCTGACGCGCAGCCGCCGTTTCAAGGAAGCGGAGCAGCAGTACGACACGATCGTCGAAGTGCAGGAAGAGACCTACGGCAAAGACCACTTTTCCCTCGGCATCACGCTTTTCAATCTTGGTTCGCTGCAGAGAGACCTGGGCGACTACCAGGACGCACTGGCCAATTACCTGCGCGCGCGTGACATCTGGGCCGACCAGCTCGGCCCGGATCACAGCTACGTCACGGCCACGATCAGCAACATAGCGCAGATCTACTACGACCTCGGCCGCAACGACGAAAGCGAGGCCATGTATCTCGACCTGATCGAACAAGAGCGGCGGACGCTCGGCGAAGACGACCCGTCGCGTGCCTACGCACTCAACAATCTCGGCATGGTCTACCACGCGATCGGCGAGCTCGAGAAAGCCGACGCGTTCCTGAGTGAGGCCCAGGATCTGCGCGTCCGCACGCTTGGTGAGGGGCACGATTTCGTGCTCGATGGCTACATCAACCTCGGCCGGCTTTACCGGGAAAAAGGCGACCTCGAACAGGCGCGAGACAATTTCCACAAGGCAATCGACATCGGTACGGCGCGTTTTGACGAGAATTTCCCGATCGTCGGCCGCGCGCGACTCGAGATGGGCCTGCTGTTGATTGAACAGGACGAGCCGGTAAAAGCCATTGCCTATCTCGAAGATGCGATGCCGGCCTTTGATGCCAGCTTTCCGGATGACTACTTGGAGACCGCGCAGCTCAAGAGCGCTTACGGCGAGGCCTTGATGCTGGCCGGCGACTTGCCTCGGGCCGAGGAGCTGATGCTGGATGGGCTGGCGACGCTACTTGCGGGTGAAGACCGCAGTAGCCGGCACACGAGGCACGCCATCGAACGACTGATCCGCTTGTATGAGCGGACGGGCGACGAGACGAGCAAGGTCGAGATGGAGCAGCTGTCCGAGGAGATCAGCGCGTCAGGCCAGTGAAGTCGGGAGCAAGGCTGCCGTTGAAACAAGCGACGGGTGCTCGGCAGGCGCGGTGTTTCAGCGGGGCAGGGTCCCCAGCACGAAACCTTCGGCGTCCCAGGACAGCACGCTGCCCTGGGTGTACCAGTCGCCGAGCACGATGCGTGTCGCCGCGTGTCCGTCGATCTCGAAATGATGCACGGCGGGGCGGTGGGTGTGGCCGTGCAGCAGCGTGTAGATCCCGTGCTCGCGCATCACCGCCTCCACGGCCCCCTGGTTCACGTCCATGATGTCCATGGACTTGCCGGCCATGGTCGCCGCACTCGTTTCGCGCAGCTGCCTGGCCAGCGCCAGGCGCTCGGAAAGCGGACGCGCCAGCATGCCCTGTTGCCACGCCGGGTTGCGCACCATGGCGCGGAAAGCCTGGTACTCGTGGTCGTCGGTGCACAGCGTGTCGCCATGCATCAGCAGCACGCGGCTGCCGTACAGCTCGATGACGGTCGGGTCCTCGAGCAGCGTGCAGCCGCTCGCTGTCGCGAAGCCCTCGCCGACGAGAAAATCGCGATTGCCGTGCATGAAAAAGCACGCCAGGCCGTCGTCGCTGAGTCTGCGCAGCGCCTCGATCACCCGGCGCTTTTCCGGCTCCGGATCATCGTCCCCGACCCACGCCTCGAACAGGTCGCCGAGGATGTAGAGCGCGTCGGCATCCCGCGCCTTCGTGTCGAGGAACTCGAGCGCCTGGGTGGTGATATCCGGATGCGCCGGGTCGAGGTGCAGGTCGGAGATGAACAGCGTGCTCATGACGGGCGCAGGCTCAGTCGGCCTCGACGACGCGTGCCGATTCAATGACAACCGGGGCCTGCGGCACATCGGTGGGGAACGGTCCGCCGCGCCCGGTCGGTATGGCGGCGATCTTGTCGAGCACGTCGAGTCCTTCGACGAGACGGCCGAAGACGGTGTAGCCCCAGCTCCCCGGGCTGCCGTCGAGCCGCGGGTTGTCCACCAGGTTGATGAAGAACTGTGCGGTGGCGGAATGCGGGTTGTTGGTGCGCGCCATCGCGATGGTGCCGCGCTCGTTGGACAGCCCGTTGCGGGACTCGTTTTCGACGGGCTCGCGCGTGTCCCGCTCCTGGAATTCCGCATCGTAGCCGCCGGCCTGGGCCATGAAGCCGGGAATCACCCGGTGAAAGATCAGGCCGTCGTAATGGCCGTCGCGGACATAGCGCAGGAAATTCGCAGTGGTTGCCGGGGCCTTGGCCGGATCGAGCTCGAGCACCAGCGCACCGTGGTTCGTCAGCAGTTCGACCCTGGGGGCGGTGGATCCGGGATCTTCGGCACCGGCCGGGGCGGAAACGAGCGAAAGTGCAAGCGCAGAGAGAATGGGACGCATCACGGGCTCCTTCGATGGCAGAGGTCGAGACATTAGTCGAGCCTGCTGTGGCGCGCAAATGAATCCGCCGACCCGCGGGACCGGCGTGGCTGTGGCGCTTCGCTCCGCGAGTCGTGTCGTGATCCGCGCAGTCCGTTACCATTACGCGCTTATGTCCATCGTCACACGATTTGCCCCGAGTCCGACCGGGCGGCTGCACGCCGGCAACCTGCGCACGGCGCTGTTCAACTGGTGCCTGGCGCGCGGCGCCGGGGGCCGCTTCCTGTTGCGTTCCGAGGATACCGACGTGGCCCGCGAGGGCCAGGGCGATCTCGACAAACAGCTCGCCGACCTGGCGTGGTTCGGCCTCGACTGGGACGGCGGGCCGGACCGCGATGCGCCCGAGGGGCCCTTTCGCCAGTCGGAGCGCCGCGAGCTTTACCGTGAGGCGCTCGGGCACCTCGCGGAGACCGGGCATGCTTACACCTGCTACCGGACCGAGCCGGAGCTGAAGCAGCGCCGCGCGGAGCTCAGGCGCCGCGGCTTGCCGCCCCGTTACGATCGCGAGTGGGCGCAGTTGCCCCATGCAGAGATCGTGCGTCGCAGGCAGGCCGGGCAGATGCCGGTCATCCGCTTTGCCGCCCCACAGACCGGCGAAGTCGGCTGGGACGACCTGGTGCGGGGGGAGCGCAGCCTGCCGGCCGCGGAGATCGCCGACTTCGTCCTTGCGCGCAGCGACGGCTCGCCCGGGTTCCTGTTCGCCAATGCCGTGGACGATGCCCTGATGGGTGTGACCCACGTGCTGCGCGGCGAGGATCACCTGGTAAACACGGCCCGCCAGCTCGTCATCCTCGAGGCGCTGGGCCAGCCGGCACCGCGGTACGGCCACATGCCGCTGCTGGCCGGGGAAGACGGCGCCAAGCTGTCCAAGCGCACGGGCGCGATGAGCGTCGGCAGCTTCCGCGATGCCGGCATCCTGCCGCTGGCCTTCGCCAACACGCTGGCGCGGCTCGGGCATCCCTGGGAGACGCCCGGCCTGCTGTCCATGCAGGACATTGCGACGGGGTTCGACCCCGCGCGCCTGACGACCGCGGCGCAGCGTTTCGACATGGCCCAGGTCGGGCACTGGCAGCGCGCGGCGCTCGACGCCTTGTCGGTGGAAGCTCTCGCGTCGTGGGTTGGCCCAGCCGCACTCGACGGGATTCCCGCGGCGCTGCAGGAAAGATTCCTCGAAGCCGTACGCCACAACGTGCTGAGCCCTGCCGAGGTCGTCGAATGGCGGGCGATCCTGTTCGGCGCGCCGACCCTGGACCCGCCACCGGACACCGCTGCAGCGCCCGGCCTGTTCGCGGCCGCCCTGGGCGCGTGGGAGGCGGGCGCGACCGAACACAAGCAGCTCGCTGCAGCGGTGAAGGACGCCGTCGGCGTGGGCGGAAAACAGTTCTTCAAGCCCCTGCGCCTGGCCCTTACGGGCCGGACCGAAGGCCCGGATCTCGGCGCGCTGTTCGCCGTGATGCCCCGCGACACCATCCGTGCGCGCCTCGCGCAGCACGTTCAACCCGCGCCTGGCGCGGAAGCCTGACAAGGGACGCCATGCTCGTCATCCACAATTCACTCAGCGGCCATAAGGAAGCGTTCACGCCCATCGAACCGGGCAAGGTGCGGATGTACGCCTGCGGCATGACTGTTTACGACTACTGCCACATCGGCCACGCGCGCGCCCACGTGGTGTTCGACGTGGTGGCGCGCTACCTGCGCTGGTCGGGCTACCAGGTCGAGTTCGTGCGCAACATCACCGACATCGACGACAAGATCATCCGCCGCGCCGCGGAAAGCGGCGAGACCTTGCGGTCGCTTACGCAGCGCTACATCGACGCGATGAACGAAGATTTCGCCGCCATCGGAATCCTCCCCGCCGACCACGAACCGCGCGCCACCGAATACACGGACAACGGCAAGATCCAGCAGATGATCCAGGCGCTGATCGAGCGGAACCACGCCTATGCGGCCGACAACGGCGATGTATATTACAAGGTCGCGAGCTTCCCCGAATACGGCAAGCTTTCCGGGAAGCGTCTCGCCGACCTGCGCGCCGGGGCCCGCGTCGAGGTGGACGAGGCCAAGGGTGACCCGCTGGATTTCGTCCTGTGGAAAGCCGCCAAGCCGGGTGAGCCGGCATGGGATTCGCCGTGGGGGCGCGGCCGCCCGGGCTGGCACATCGAGTGTTCGGTAATGTCCACGGAAATCCTCGGCGAGCATTTCGACATCCACGGCGGCGGGCTGGATCTCAAGTTCCCTCACCACGAGAACGAACTGGCGCAGAGCTGTGGGGCGACGGGCGCGAAGTTCGTCAATTACTGGATGCACAACGGCTTCGTGCGCGTGGACGAGGAGAAGATGTCCAAGTCGCTGGGCAATTTCTTCACCATCCGCGAGGTGCTGCAGCGTTATCCTGCAGAGGCGATCCGCTATTTCGTGCTCTCGAGCCACTACCGCAGCCCGCTCAACTACACCGAGCAGAATCTCGACCAGGCCGTGGCCGCGCTACGGCGGCTGTATACCGCGCTGCGTGGCGTGCCTGTCACGGGCGGGCCCGACGAGCACTGGGTCGAGCGGTTTCGCGCGGTGATGGACGACGATTTCAATACCGCCGAGGCGCTTGCGCTGTACCAGCAGGTGGCGGGCGAGCTGAACCGGGCCAAGGACGCGGGCGAGGCGGCGGAAGCCGAGCGGCTCGCGACGACCCTCAAGGATGTCGCCGGGGTGCTCGGCCTGCTGCAGGCCGATCCCGATGCATGGCTTAAGAGCGGGGGACGGGGGTTCGGCGCGGCCGGACAGCCGATCGCCCCGCATGCCGCGGCCATCCCCGAAGGCGTCGAGGGGGCGCTTGCACCGGGCGAAGCCGAAGCCGCGACCGGATCCATCCCGCTGTGCGAACACGAGATCGACGCGCGCATCGAGGCGCGCAATGCGGCGCGCAAGCAGAAGGACTTTGCCGCCGCCGACCGCATCCGCGACGAACTCGCCGCGGCCGGCATCGTGCTCGAGGACGGTCCTGGCGGCACACGCTGTCGGCGAGAGTAGGGCGCCGGCTCAGAACAGGCCCTGCACGCCGGCCAAGACGCGGTGGCGCTGGTAGTCGAAGAACGCGCTCGTGGCATCGTTGCGTGTCCAGTCGTAACGCAGCGACCATTCCCAGCGGCCGGCCAGCGGCCCGGCCAGCCCTGCCGCCAGCTCGAGGCGCCGCTCGGTGAGATCGAACACCCGCACCTCGGTGCGGCTGTCGCGCCACCCGGCGCCGAATCCCACGCGCAGTCGATTACTCAACTCAACTTCCCATTCGACGTCGAGGAGATGGCGGTCGGCCGAAAGCGCCGCGCTGGCCCGGTCGTTGAGCTCGAGCCTATATTCGAGCCGCAGGCGGCGTGCGCCGACGCTGCGGTACAACGCCGCTCCGGCCTCATGCCGCTGGCCGCTCAGTCGCTCGAAGGGCACGCTGCCGTCGATGTCCTCGAAGCGATACTGGACCCGCAGTCGCCAGTCGGTGGCGATGCGACGCGTGGCGCCGAGCAGCATGCTGAAGCGTTGCTCGTATTCCTCGCCGTCCAGCCAGTTCAGTCCGGCGCCGCCGGCGATCTCGCCGTCCCAGGCGCCGAGGTCCGCCTGGTACACAAGCTCCGCCTGGACGCCCGCCTGGTCGAACTCGGACGCATCGGCGTGGCGCAGGATGAAAGCTGCCGCCTCGAGGCTGAACGCTCCACGGAGCGGTACGGACAGGCCAAGACTGGTTTCGGCAAAGGCGCTCGGGGTATCGCTCGACCCCAGCAGGTCGCCATCCGCGACGAGTGCGACATTGTCGTCGTATCCCAGCGAGGCGGCGACGAATACCAGCGCCGGATCCCGCGTGCGCCTGGGCGCGCGCTCCGCGGTCGCGGCGCGTGGCGGGAGGCCTTCGAGCTGCAAGTCGGCCAGGCCTCGCAGCGTCGCGTCGTCGCTGCGCTCGCGCGCCTGGCGAAACCAGTCTCGCGCGGCCTCGGGATCATCGCGGCGCAGGCTGACCAGGCCGAGATTGTAATAGGCGAGCGCGGCCATCTCCGGGCTGCGCGCCACCACGAGAAAAGCCTCGCGAGCGAGCTCCAGCCGGCCGAGCTCCCACGCCGACACACCGATGTTGTAATGCACCGCCGCGCCATCCATTCCGGCATCGCGCGCC
>Ga0102938_10000397_pt1 | contig 31834 bp, 24 predicted proteins | sample SalPonR2_B_D2_MG_FD_84516 | JGI IMG/M metagenome (GOLD analysis project Ga0102938, IMG submission 84516) | Salt pond soil microbial communities from South San Francisco under conditions of wetland restoration - Salt Pond MetaG R2_B_D2_MG | ecosystem: Environmental > Aquatic > Marine >... | reverse complement strand
TCACAACTCACAACTCACAACTCACAACTCACAACTCACAACTCACAACTCACAACTCACAACTCACAACTCACAACTCACAACTCACAACTCACAACTCGCTAAGGCGCTGCCGGGGTGATTCGCAGCACGTCGTCTTGCCAAGTCGGCGTGACATCGACTTGCTCGGCGACCTTCTGAATCAAGTCGACCAGCGGCATATCTTCGACGGTGACGTGGATGCGTCGCAAACAGTTGGATTGAGCGGTCGAATCGATTTGCAATTGCCAACCGCCAGCCTGGGCGAGCGTCTGCAACGCTTTGTCGGCCGGCGCGTTTTGCCAATTGATGGTGAACCGCGCCGTCGACGTAGCGGCCGGTTGCGGTCGCCCACGCGGTGCGACAACTCGAGGGCGCGGACGCAAGAGGCGATGGACTCGGACGCTGGCCCGCACCGTCACCCGATCATTATTCTCGACTAACTCCGCCGCCGGATCGACTTGCTCGATGCGCTCTCGCAATGGCTCTACGGTCGACTTGGCATACGCTTTGTCGATCGCCACGGTTTCGGGGATCGGCTGGGATTGCAGTTGCTTGCCATCGGCAACACGTAGCCACTGATCGAACTCACAGCCGATCAATGTCCAAAGGGTAGCCGGTCGAATCGCGTCACTGGAGAAGGCGGGCCAGAGGTCGTGCGGTAGACGCACCGCCTGGAGATCCAACGACGATGCTTCAGCGACCACCTGCAAGGCTTCGGTTGGCGAACTGAGCAGCGGCCAGTGAATCGCCACCGGACGTTGCCGCGGGACGTCGCGAACTTCCACACCAGCCTGTCCGTTCTCCTTTGCCGGTGCGGCTTCGGTCAGCGCCGCGAGTATCAGCGTGCCCGTCGAGTCGACCCAAGCGGCACGACCGACCAAAACGAGATTATCGATCGGGAGAATAACCAGTCCCGCCGCGGCGGCTATTTTTTCAAAAGCCGCTTCGGCGGTGGGACCGGCAAGCGGCACCTCCACCCCTTGCTGCGGATCGACCCGCCGTTCCAGCCAATACGTCACCCCGGTGGATTCGCTGATGGCATCCAAGGCGCCGCGGAGCGACCCGCCGCCGAGGCTGCTTTGATGCGGCGTGGCTAAACGCTGTTCCAAGCGGGGCTGCGTTGTCTGTGCCTCGGCGCTGGTCTGCCAAGCCAACAACGAACACGCCATCCCAACGCATGCGAGCAGGCGAAACCTTGCCATTTGCAATGCGAGAGACGAGAGCCGGCGCTTTCGCCGACGACCGGCAAAGGGGAGCCATTTCAGCATGGGGTATGAAGCTACCATCGGTGAAACAGGGGGTACGGGAACAAGCGATCGGCTTGGTGAACGAACCTCGATTATAGACCGTTGGCGGGGGATGAAAGGTTGCTTGCCGAAGCATTCTTCGCCAATTAAACTCAGCCGCCGCAGAGTCAAGGAAGGAATTGCCACCGATCGCTGAACCGCTTGCCGGCTCGAGCAAAGCAGGCGATGGCGGCGCAGGACGCTGGAGTTGGTTTTAAAAAATAGTTTGCCAAAAGGTTGTCGCTGCGAAATGGCTGCGTAGGATGCTGTTATCTGACATCTTAGCTGACATCGTCGTACAACTTCGTCCAAGGTTACTTTCCGTGAATGACCCCGCCCTCCGAACCTCACGTTTAGTTGCCAGTTACCGACGATATCTCGCCAGTGCGGATACCCTCCGGTTTGCTCAGCAGCTTTCGGATGCTTACACACCCAGCACCTTGGCAAAACTGTTAAGTCTAGGAGGCGTCGAAGTCCGTCGAGCCGCCTCTTTGGCCCTCGGCATTATCGGCGACAGTACCGTGGTGGAGTCGCTTGGACGTGCTTTGAGCGATTCGGACCGTGGCGTTCGCCTAGCTGCCGATGATGCGTTTCGTGCGACGCTATTGCGGGACGCCGCTCCGGTCCATCACCAACAATTGTTGCAAGTGATGCACTTGAATGACGGTGGAGAGTTCGCCGCCGCGTTACCTCCGGCGATGATCTTAACCAATCAAGCGCCACACTACGCCGAGGCTCAGCACCAATTGGCTGTTTGTTGGGAAGGGGTGCGGAACATGCACGAAGCCGAAGCGGCCTATCGTGGCTGTTTGTGGCTGTGTCGTTTTCATTATCCAGCTTGGATGGGTGTTGCCCGCTGTCGCATCGATCAAAATGATCTGGGAACGGCGCTCAGCGCCTTGGAGCGAGCGACCTCGATCTGTCCTGACCTGGAAGCGCCCCGCGCACAGGCGAGGTCGATTCGTCGCCGCCTGGGCTTGTCCGAACGTCAGGGCTAGAGCCAGCGATGCGTCCCGACCAGATTATCGTCGCCGCGGTTGCCGCCGCCGTGGGCAGCTTGGCGACTCTCGCCGCGTTGCAGGTCTGGACCGCGCCTTATCGGCTCCGTAGCATCGCGGCGCTGGAGTCCCGATTCGGCCGCAACGCGGCTCGCTGGTTCCTGGTCCTGATCGCTCTCTTGCTGTTCGGCATCGCTTACGCCGTCGCGATCGACCTGCGTCCCGGGTACGCCGCGATGTCGGCGTTTCCAGCCGCCATTCAGGTTGGCATTTGAGGCAGGTTGGCTCTTCAGGATCGCTGCGTTAAGTTGTCTGCTGCTGCGACGACCACCTCCGGGGACGTCTTTCTTTCAGTGCACTTTTTGCAGATCGGACCTCGCCATGACCTCCTGCCCTCCCGTCTTGTTGACCGGTTTTGCCGACGAATCGGCAAATGACAAATTGGTCCTGCAGCAGTTTTGTGCCTTTGCTGCGTTGGGACTGCGTTACTATTCCCTGCGTTTTATCGATGCCGGCAACGGCATCAAGAACGTAATGCAATTGACCGACCAGGAAATTGCCACCGTCCGCGAATTGCAAACCGAATATGGCTTAAAAGTCAGCTCGATCGGATCGCCGATCGGCAAAGTCAAGCTGCTCGATGTTGACGACGGGACGGCCAATCGGTTTGTCCCCTTCGAAAAATACTTGAACGAAGAAGTGCGTCGCGCTTGCGAGCTGGCAAACACGTTTGACAGCAAGTTGATTCGCGGCTTCGCGTTTTATCATCCCAAGGGAACCGAACCTCAAAAACATCTGGAACAGGTGAGCGACCAACTGGGCCAGATCGCCGAGATGTGTGATTCGCACGGCCTGACGTTTGGTCTGGAAGTCGAAGCTAATTTGGTGGGCCAAACGGGCCAGTTGTTGGCGGACATCCATCAACGCGTCAACCATCCGGCGATGCTGACCATTTTTGATGCCGCCAACATTGTTACGCAAGGCTTCACGGCCGACGAAACCTACGCACAGTACCTGGCAATGAAGCCCAGTTTGGGCTGGTTGCATATCAAGGACTACGCCGATCCTTCACCGACCGGCCGCATCGAGCATGTCGATGAGGCGTCGCTGAAAAACTTTGTCCCAGCCGACGTCGGTGATTCGGGTCACGAAGCGATTTTGCGCGATTTGGTGGGCTTCATGCCAGAACTGCATCAACGGATGACCGCCCGCGGCGTCGACGGAGTCTTCATGGATTTGGAGCCGCACGTCAAGGGAGGCGGACAGTTCGGCGGCTTCAGCGGACCCGATGGATTCGGTGTGGCCCTGCGCGGCCTGTGCCGCGTGTTAGACTACGTCCATCTCCCCTACGACCTGCGGGGATTCGAAGACATCCGTAACTCGCGAGCAGACTAGGACATGAGCCAGGACAATCCCTACCAAGCGTCGGCAGAACCCGCTTCGCCACACCCCATACCTGGCGAAGCGATGGTGCGAAAAGTCCAAGTACGGCCCATCGAGTTGTTGCAACGCGGTTATGCGTTGCTGGGCGAGCAATACCTCTTGATGGTCGGTGTGACGTTGGTCGCCATGCTCGTCGGGTCACTGGTCCCCATGGGATTAATTCTGGGAGCCTTACTGGTCGGTATCTATTTTTGCTGCATGCAGCGAGAGCAGTTTGGCCGCACCGAATTCGGCACCCTCTTCAAAGGTTTTGATTTCTTTGTCGAGTCGCTGCTGGTGATGCTGATGTCGGTTGGTTTATCCTTAGTAGTACTGATCCCAACGTACATCATCGGTGTTGTCGGGATGTTTGCGATTCTTGCCATTGCTGGTGGCGATGAGGCAACCGTCGGAGTGGCACTGATGATCGGTTTCCCGATCTTCTTTCTGCTGGTGCTCATGGCTTCGGTGGCGATTTATTTGCCATTCCTGTTTGCGTTTCAGGCCATCGCCGACCGACACCTCAAAGCGCTCGACGCCGTCAAGTTAAGCTGGCAGGGTATGAAACGCAATTTCTTTGGAGTCTTGTTCCATATGTTTGTGGTGTCGGCGATCAGCATGTTGGCCGCACTGATGTGTTACGTCCCGGTCTTCTTTTTCTTGCCAATTTCGTTTGCTTCGATGTTTGTTCTGTATCGCGACATCTTCGGACCCGGTACGTTTGCGCCGCCGCCTCTCACCGCCGTCGGACCCCCGATGCAGCCTGGACCGATGCAGAACCCTCCCGCGCCCGGCGGAATGAACGGATAACTTTACGATGAGCACCACGCCTGGTCGTCCCAGTCAATCGAGTCGTGGCGATGAATCGTCGACCCACGAGTCGCCTCATATCGTGTGGCACGACCATGCCGTCAGTCGCGACGAGCGTCAGCGCGCGATGGGCCAACGTGGTTGCGTGGTCTGGTTCACCGGGTTGAGCGGTTGCGGCAAAAGCACGATCGCCAACGCGCTCGATCAGTTGCTGCTCGAGCGGGGTGCGAAGACGTTTCTATTAGACGGCGACAATATTCGCCACGGCTTGTGCGCGCCGCCCGAGCGGTTGCTGGCCGATCATGATGAAGCGTTCGCTCGGCGGTTTGGGCTGGGCTTTGGTGCCGAAGATCGTGAAGAGAACATTCGCCGCATCGGGTCGGTGGCGCAACTGTTCGCCGCCGCTGGATTGATCACTTTGTCCGCCTTTGTCAGTCCTTACATTCGTGACCGTCAGCGAGTACGCGAGCTGGTCGAACAGGCGGGGCAAGCAGGGGATTTTCTAGAAGTCTTTGTCGATACACCGCTGGAGGTCTGCGAACAGCGCGACCCCAAGGGGTTGTACAAAAAAGCCCGCGCCGGACTGATTCCGAACTTCACCGGCATCAGCGATCCCTATGAAGCTCCCGAACAGCCCGAACTGCGACTCGCCGCCGGCGACGGCCGAACGCCGCCGCAACTGGCGTCAGAGATCCTCCGCCAACTAGAAGCCCGCGGTATCCTGCAGGCGTAAAGTTGCCGCTTGGCCGCTCCTGAAAATCAGGCGTCGGGCTTTTCTTTGGTGCGGTACATCTCTCGCCAAGGCAGTTGAATCCCGCCGTCGATGGTGACGGTGCTGCCGGTGATGTATGGGTTTTCGGGGCTGACCAGGAACACCACGCCGCGGCCGATTTCATCGGGATGTCCCAAGCGACCGAGCGGTAGTTGGCTGCCACGCTCTTGCAGCGTTTCTTCGGAAAAGAATTTGCGTTCGCCCGGCGTGTCGGTCCAACCGGGATGGACGATGTTGACACGGATACCGAACTCAGACAGTTCCACCGCGGCGGTCCGTGCCATCTGGTCAATCGCCGCCTTGGCCATGTTGTACGCCATCGCGCCGGGGATCGCCAAATGGGCGTGAGGGCTGCTGATGGTCACGATGTTCCCCGCCGTGGTGTGCTCCTTCATGTACAAGGCAGCTTTGCGCACCAAGTAAAACGCACCCCACATGCTGACGTCGATCGTCTTCCGAAAGCCGTCCAGGTTGGCTTGGTAAAATAGTTCGCGGTCACTGTAAACGGCGTTGGAAACGACGATGTCCAGTCCCCCGAGCGTTTCGATCGATTCATCGACCAACCGTTCGACTTCGGTTTGGATTCCCATGTCCGCGGCGATCGGCGTCGCTTTCACGCCGAAGCTGCGGCATTGCTGACAAACCTCTTCGGCATCCTCGGGATGGCTGCGATAGTTCACCACAACATCCGCGCCTGCCTTTGCCAGTTCGATTGCGATGCCGCGTCCAATCCCGCGAGAAGCTCCTGTCACCAAGGCTTTTTTGCCGCTCAAAGTTCCCATCTAACTCAGCCTGTTGCACATGTTTTAAATTCGCAGCCAGTCATGCTGCGAGCGTATTCGATTGGTTGACAGTATACCGCTTTAGCGCCATCACAGCAGTGCGGCGCGGCCAGGAAGCGGCCGAGAGTTATGGCTGGGCGGTCGTCACGATCGGCTGGGGGCCGTCGGACCAATTTGTGGTCAACTGGAATTGCGTCGCCCCCCCCGTTTCCAGCAACTGCATCAAGCGAATCAACTTGCTTAGCCGCGTCGTTGCCAGCGCCATCGCATCGACTTGAGCTTGCAGCCGGTCGCGTTTCGGTCGCAAGGTTTGTCGGTCGCGATAGTCGGCTGCGGAATAGACCGTCTTGAGGTTTTCGAGCATTTGAATGGCGGCGTTTTGGTTGGTGATCAATCGGTCGGCAAACTGCGTCACTGCCGGCAACGAAACGGTCTGCCAAGGAAGCGTCGAATCGAGCCGCGCCGCGACGCGTTGGCGACAGGTCAGACGTAGCCCCGCGCGGATGTCGAATCGCATTCGCAACGCGACAAACTCGTCATCGGCAAGCGTGAACTGGGCAACGGCAACCAGTTTCCGCGGCGGTTGGTCACCGGGCGGCTCGATCCAGGCCAACTGTAATTCCTTTGGCAGTTGGAAGGAGATGTGCAGGCTTGACGATGCCGCGTCAGGGGCGGCCACGAGCGGCCAAGCGGTGCGGGCGTCTTGATCGGTAAAGTCGAACGGCAGCGGATCGATCTCGGTCGCCGGACGCAAGTAAACCGTCTGATTCCCGTTATCCGTTTGAACTTGAAGACGACCATTGGCAAGCTGCCGAGCCGCGCTCGACGAAGATGCCGCCGCGGTCCAGGCCCAGCGCGTGCCTTCGTCACCAACGTTCAGCCTTGCAATCGGTTCGGCGGACACGTCAGGTCGAACCGATAGCAGCGACCAACTTTGTTCGGTTTCCGCCGGGGGCGCGACTTCAATGCCGGGGTTACGCGTCGGGAACTCCAGCTTGAAGCCCGTGGCTTGGATCGGCAGCACCAGCGTCGACTGCTGTGGCTGGTCGAGTGGTGGCAACACGATCGATTGGTTTTCCACCAAACGTACTTCGGCATCGGGCAGTTTTTCCAATTCGCTGTCGGGCAATTCATCAGCCGGCATGCCCGACGGATCATCCTCCACTGGATCGATGCTGCCATTTTCCCTGTTACGAGGCTCAGGGCTGGTTATGTCGGCGGTCTCCGTTTCGTTGCGGTTCGCCGGTTGGTTAACCGCGCTGGCGGCATCCAGCGGAGAGGCGGGCGTCATCGTCGCAGGCAGTTCAAGCAACGTGCTGACATCGACCGCGGACGAGTCAAGCGAACTCGCATCCGCCTCATCGACCGAGTCGAATGACTCGAAGGTGGATAGCTGGCCGTCGTCAACGCGGGGATCGCCGCCGCGCTGCGTTGGCTCGGCCATGTCACGATCGGGGACGAAGCCTGGCTGAAAGGCTTGCGAAGGGGTAGTTGGGGAGTGGGTGGGTTGCGAGGTGGCCAATCGATCGGCATCGCCAAGTCGGCGTTGCCACAGGAACCATCCGCCCGATCCGACGACGAGCAACAGTGCGGCCACGGCAAGTTGTTTGCGGCGCCGCGACAGGCCAACCGCAGACCGCTGCGGAGCGGAAGCATCGTTGCCGGGGTGGTTGTTGGTCGAGCCCACCGCAAGCCCCGCGGACTCGACCTTATCAGCGGACTCGGCCAGTTCGGTCGCTGTTACCAGTTCGGTCGCTGTTACCAGTTCGGTCGCTGTTGCCGACTCGACCTTCAGTCGTAGCGGGTCGACAACGGCGACAAAGGCGCGCACCGCCTGCTGCATCTCCGGCGAAAGATCATCCCACGCCGTCGGCTGCGACGAAGCCTTGGATCGGCTCTCGTCGTTTTCTTGGGAGACCGGTTCGTGCGGCGATATTGCGGGAGCGATGAATGGCCGCAGTCGGTTGTCCTGATCGACGGTCAGACGGTCGGCACGCAACGCCGCCAGGGCGGCTGCGTCATTCGTCAACAAATCGACAAATTGTTCGATCCAATCTTCGACAATCATTTCCGGTGGCGGTCCGAGTCGCTCGACCAACTGAGCAACGGACTCGGGGGATGTCGCGGCGAGTGCCGTTGCAGGCCGGTCGTCAGAGAGCGGTGAGCCCTGCAAACGCGTGGCTTGGTTGCTCACATGCGCCGCATCGAAGCGGTTGTCGTGAAGAGTCGCCGCGGAGAAAGCCGCTGGGGTGGACAGCAAGACCGCCGCACGATGCGTCGTCAGGTGCCCGGCGTCGAGTAATCGCAGCGCGGTCTCGATGATGCCACGGTCGATTGCTTGAGCCCCCGACGTGTCGGTCGGCGGCAAGCCCTGCGGATGCTCGTCGGGGTCTTGCGACTCGATTCCAGAGTAGGCAAGGCCATGTCGGCGAGCCAGCGCTAGCATTTCTTCGATTGAATGGGGTCCCGATTCCACCGTCGCGGTCGCCATTTGGAGAAGCGGTCGCAGGTTGGCACAGTGAGTGAGCCATTAATAAACCACCCGCAATCTTAGCCGGAAAACAGCCTCCTGTGCAGGACAACCCGGCGATTCGTATTGACAGGCAAAGTTTTACTTACTGGAACGGCCGGAATAAACCAAACCTCGGGTCCGTTCGTGCCGATAAATCCGTCGGGAGCGATTCGTAGGATCGTATTGGTTGGTGGGGCGAACCGGACTTGGTTCGCTAATTCCAATGCGTGACGCGGATTGCACACACATATGCCAGGGGGGAGTCGCTCGGCCCACGTCGTGCGACCGTGCTCCGCGTCTGCGTACACCATCCGTACGCGGCGGAGAGCACGGCATGCTGTGACAGGCATGTCTCCGTCTTTGCCATTCGGACAAGCAGCAGCGGCCGGGGGGCCGCGGAGACATTCCTAATGCGAAACACAACACACTGGGCTCGAACCGTTTTACCCTTGGTAGCCACACTGGCAATGGCGACGTTCGCTGCTGCCGCGCCACCAATGCCTTCGCCCTCGGATGCCGATTACGGCGCCAGCGGCTTCGTAACCCCTGCCGGCATGAGGCCGATCGGATCCCCGGGGGTGATGCCCGCGATGTATCCGTCGCGTCCTGGAATGCCGCGTCCTGGAATGCCGGGTCCTGGAATGCCGGGTCCTGGAATGCCGATGGGCGGTGTCCAGCAAGCAGGGGGCATGGGCATGATGGGCCCCGGTCGCCCGGTGATGCCAGCTGGCTTCATGGGCGGAGGCCCGAGCTGTGACTGCAATGGCTACGGTTGCAATCGCTGCAGTGGCGGCGCGATCGGCACAGGCTCAATCATGCAGTCGATGCACGGCTGCGACGACTGTGCGGGCGGCGGCTGTGCCCCAGCGGGTGGCGGCTGCGGAAGTTGCTTGGGAGGCTGCGGCAATGGCTGTTTGGGCAACTGCGGCAGCAACTGCCTGGGCGGTTGCTTAGGTGGCTGCCTCGGCAAACTCGGCATCGGCCAAGGAGGCATCGCGAACTGTCTCTATCGCATGCTGCCCTACAGCGAAGGGGGGCAATGTGCACAGCGTTGGTTCGACCTCTCGAGCGAAACGATCTTTCTTGGCCGCAACGGAAACGGTGGCTCGGGCGGCACGATTTCGACCTTCGGAATCGCCGGTCCCGAAGCGCTTTCGGTTAGCGACGCCGATCTGGACGAACTGGAAGCCGGCATTCGGCTGACCGGTTCGATTCTGCTGGGCGTCGGCGGCAACATCGAGGTGACTTACATGGGCTCGAATCGCTGGGAAGGTGCGGCCGCGGTCAACAGTCCGGTCGATCCGATCACCGGTGTGCCGACCGCCAACCTGTATTCGTTCATCAGCGAATTTGGCACCTCGCCGCTCGGGGGTTTTGATGACTCGGATCGCTCCACTCGGCACGCCGTCACCGGCGAAGCGAACTTCCACAGTGGCGAAGTCAACTATCGCCGCCGGACCGTCTTACCGTCGTGCCAATTCCAAGGCTCGTGGTTGTTCGGCCTGCGTTACCTTCGCCTCGATGACTCGCTGACTTTTTCAGCCAACGGTTTGGTCAACAACGGTGGCGCCATCAGCACTCCACGGTTCCTGGACTTGACCACCGAAACCAAGAACGACTTGTTTGGTGTTCAGGTGGGCGGCGATTTCTGGTGGAACGTGATGGCGGGCGTCAATCTCGGCTGCGAGCTGAAACTGGGCTTGCTGGACAATGAGGTGGACCGAGCCGTCTTTGCAACGGGCAACTCGTTGGGCCCAGGTGCCACACCGGGCACTCGCAGCGCCAGTCTGGGGGCTTCCGAAACGACCGGCATGCTGGAATTTAACACCGCACTGGTCTATCGACTGAGTCACTCGTGGGCGTTCCGCACCTCGTACTACCTGTTGGCGATCGACGAAGTCGCCGGCGGCTTTGACTCGTCGGTTTCCAATGCCTTGCTGCAAACTCCTCAGCAAACGTCGAACCAACACATTACCTATGGTTCGATGGTCTTGACCGGTTTCACATTCGGTACCGAATACACCTGGTAACCCTTTCGCTAGGTGACGCAACGTTCCTGGTAACCATCGCCGTTCCCGCGGCGGTGAAAACCCACCAACCAGGAATCAAGAGACAAAAGATCCTGTCGCGTCCAACGCGGCAGGATCTTTTTTATTGATCTAAGCGGGTAACGCCACACTCTCCATTGCAGCCTGCTTCGGGTTACCGCTCATGCCAAAGTGGTGTTGTTCAGCGAGGCGACCTAAGCAGGCAGGAGTCATCGGGTAAATGAGCCGCTTTGGCGATAGCTGCGGTTCCTGAAAATAACCGGGGCTATCGCCCAAACGGCTAAGCAGAGTTCTGCGGAATGATTCCTGCAAACCTGCTTATTCATCATGATGTGCGTGCCCATGGGGGTCGTGGTCATGGTGCCCCTGATTGATATGAACGTGCAGTTCGGGATGATTGGTGAAAATCCACTCCCAACCGACGTCGGTTACCGACGAGCCGTCCAAATACAACGACTCCAGGTTCGGCATTTTGGCAAGCGCCTTGGCACCACTGTCGGTGATCCCAATATCGATCAGATGGACCGCGCGCAGCGTTTCCAGCTGAGCAATCATCCGCGCGATTTCCGGCCGAGCTTGATTGCTACCCAACCGCAAGCTTCGTAGTCGCTTGAGCGGCAACAACTGCAACGGCCCGGCCGAGGTGCAATCGGATTGCGGTAGATTCAAATACTGCAACTGTGGACAGGTCGCCAGCACCGCCAAGCCTTCGTCCGTGATCGGTGATTCTCGCAATCGCAGTTCCAGCAAGTTCGGCAACGTGACGATCGACTTCAATCCCTCGTCGGTGATCCGTCCGCCATCGAGTCGCAGGCGTACGAGCGACTCGTTCCCCTCCAACAATTTGAGATGCTCGTCAGACAACGGTACCGTTTCAATGTGGATCGTATCGGTGGCGCCCTCGTTAACCAGCTTGATGTGTTGTTCCAAAATCTGTGCCGGCGGCGGACTTGCCACCGGGGGTAAGGTCAGGTCAGGCTTGGTATTCAGAAACCACTCCAGACCGAGCAAGATCACCACCACCACCAACACCAGAAACAGGATCGCAGCGACTTGGTTGCGTCGGCGAAGGAGGTACCGTTTGGCCAACGGCCCGGCCAGAGCTTGCTCCTCGGCCAGAGCCTGAGGCGGCTCCGCGGCTGAAGCTTGCGGTTCGTCGGTCAGGGCGGCGGTTTTTGTTTCGGGAGTGCTCATGCCCGCATCTTAACCCGACACCGACTCGTCGGCAGCGCCAACTTGCCGGCAGCGGAAACTTCGGCTCTGGAGGCCGAAATCATTTGCGGACCGATGTCACCAGCCCGCCGGGGCGACGCGTCCGCCGGGCGAGCCAACCGTGTCGGGTGCCGACCAGCATACTCACCGCCAACATTCCGGCCGCCGCAATCACGATCACGGCACCGGTTGGCATTTTGTCGACCAAGGCACTGACGATCCCGCCGCACAAGGCCGCCAGCGCACCGATCCCCCCGGCCAACGGAGCCATATAGTAGACGCGATCGGTCCAGAACCTCGCGGCACTCGGGGGGATTACCAACAGCGCCACCATCAATAACAGACCCACCGCTTGCATCCCTACGATGCAGACAAACACCACCAACCCCATCATCACCAAATCGATCCCCAGCACCGGCAGCCCCAGCACATGGCAGGCTCCTTCGTCAAAACAAACCAACGTCCACTCTTTCATCATCGCTTTGGTCAGCAGCGAAGCGGCCGCCGCGGAGATCAAAATCAACCACACATCGCCGGCGCGCATCGCGGCGGCTTGGCCAAAGATGAAATCTCGAATGCCCGACTGCGATCCGGTCGTTCCCCGCTGCACGATCGACAACAGTACCACGCCCGCTCCGAAGAAGGTGCTCAACACGATCGCCAAGACGGCATCATCGGGCAAACGACCGACGCGCCGAAGCACCGCCGTGACGACCATCCCCAACGCACTCGCGATGGCCCCGCCAAGCAACAACACCAGCATGTTTTTGTTCGCGTCAGGAAACAGTGCTGACCAAACGAGAAACGCGATCGCAACGCCGGGCAGGGCGGCGTGACCAATCACGTCGCCTGCCAACGCGCGACGCCGCAGCACCAAATAAGTGCCCACCATCCCAGCGGCAAATCCCAGCGTCGACACACCGGCCAAGACGACGCGGGTATTAGGAGCCAATAAGACCTGCCAGACATCTTCCATAAGCCCGTTTACAGCACCAACAGGTGGCCTCCATAGGCGGCACGAAGGTTGTCGGGCGTAAAGGTGGTCGATACGTCTCCTTCGGCGATGATCTCGCGATTCAAAATCAGCACGCGGTCAAAGTACTCCGTCACCGTCTGCAAATCGTGATGCACGACCATCGCGGTACGTCCTTGATCGCGCAGTTTTTGTAACGTGTCAATCATCATCTTTTCGGTGGCCGCATCGACGCCGGCCAGCGGTTCATCCATCAAGTACAGTTCGGCTTCTTGCACCAGGGCACGCGCCAAAAAGACGCGTTGCTGCTGGCCGCCGGACAGTTGGCTGATCTGGCGATCCTCCAAGGCGGCTAGCCCCACCTGCTTCAAGGCATCGCGGGCGGCCGCGCGATGGATCCCGCGAACACGACGAAACCAACCGATCTTGCCGTACAACCCCATGCAGACCACATCGAGCGCCGTGACGGGAAAGTCCCAGTCGACGCTGGTTCGCTGCGGTACATAACCGATCCGACCACTCGCTTGAGCAAACGAGCCACCAAAAAAACGGAACTCGCCGTGAGAGATCGGCAACAGATTCAACGCCGCTTTGATCAACGTGCTCTTGCCCGCTCCGTTAGGACCGATGATCGCCGTTAACGTTCCCGGCGGGGTGGCAAAGTGAATGTTCAACAACACCGGTTTACGGCGATAAGCAATCGTCACATCGAGCGCTGCAAAAGGAGACTCGGCATCCTTCTTTTCAGCGGCAGTTTGCGATTCCGCGTTGCTCGTTTCGCCAGCTTTGCTCATGGGGAGGCAACCGCTTCGCGTTGTAGCTCCGACGGTGCGATCGTCGCGTCCAACTCCGACGGAGCCACCGTGCCGCCCAGCGCCTCGGTGATCGTCCGCACGTTCATTCGTAACATCCCGACGTAGGTGTCGGCTCCCGAACCGACCGCGCCGAGGCTGTCGCTGTACAGCGTGTGGTCGCTCGAAACCGGTTTGCCGCGCGATTCGGCTCCGTCGACGATCGCTTCGACTTGGCGTTTCGAGACGCTGGTTTCAAAAAAGACCGCTCGGACGTCGCGCGTGACAATCAACTCCACCAGCTCATTGACGTCGGTAATCCCCGCCTCACTGATCGTCGAGACGCCCTGGACACCGTGAACTTCCACGTCGTAGCGACGGCCAAAGTATCGAAAGGCGTCGTGGGCCGTGATCATCACGCGGCGTGATTGCGGGATCGTGGCGAGCGACTCCGACGCCCAGCGATCGAGCTGTAATAGTTCCGCCTTGTACGCGGCGGCCGACTGCACAAAGGTGTCGGCTTGCCCCGGCATGGCGGCCGCCATTGCGGCGGTCAACGGGTCGATGGCATCGGCCCACAGCGCCACGTCCATCCAAATGTGCGGATCGTAATAACCGGCGTCGGCATCCAGTAAGCGGCTTCGGTCCAGCCCATCAGCGACCGCGATCGTCAATTGACCACTCGACTGCCGACGCTTCAGCACTTCGCCTAGCTGGCCCTCTAGATGCAAGCCGTTGTAGACCACGATATCGGCATCCTTTAAATCGACTGCGTCCCCACGCGTCGGCTGGTGCAGGTGTGGGTCGACCCCCGGCCCCATCAACACGTTCACCTCCGCCGCATCGCCGACGATCGCTTTGACCATGTCACCGACCATGCCGGTCGTCACGACGATGCGGGGCTTGGTGTCGACAAAGATGCGGTCTGGCGATTCGCTATCCCGCTGCTTGCAACCCCCTGCCAGGGAGAATGCCGCGAGTACGATGGCAAAGGAATGATAAGCGGAACGGCGAAACCGGAGCATGGTCACCAATGCGAAACGTGGGATGAGCGTCCTAGAAACCATTGTAAGCGTAGTTTTCCAAAGCCTGGAAAGCCAGAGGACGCGGGGGATATGCTATAATTTCGGCGGACAGTCAGCGGCGGTTTCACCACGCTGTTGGCTGGCCTTCCAATGGGATGTGGTCGATGTGGTCAGCGTACAGCTTGCACGCGGAGTGTTTCGGTGGGTCTGACGTACTTTAAACGCTATCGAATGGAACTCGATCTGACCGAGCCCCTATTCACTGCTCCGCCGCTGCCACCGGACTACGAAATGGTCTCTTGGTCAGATGACTTGTCGCGTGAACATGCGCAGGCAAAGTATCAGAGTTTTCACTGCGAACTGGACGCCAACGTCTTTCCTTGCCTCGGCCGCCGCGATGGCTGTGTCCGCTTGATGCGAGAAATCGCCCGTCGCACCACCTTTGTCCCCGAAGCGACTTGGTTGCTGCGGCATCGCCCACCTGGGGAACGGCCGGTAGCGGTCGGAACGGTGCAAGGTTTGCGGATCGAGGGCTGGGGCGCGCTGCAGAATCTGGGTGTCACGGCACCGCATCGCGGACATGGCTTGGGCACGGTGCTGATGGCCTACGCTGCCAACGGCTTTCGACGTGCCGGGCTTTCCAAAATGCACCTGGAAGTCACCACCGACAATACCGCGGCGGTCCGGCTCTACCGTCGCATGGGCTTTCGACAAGCTCGCACCGTTTTCAAAGCTGCCGATGTCAGCCACGCCTAGATGTCAGCCACGCCTAACGGGGTGCTTCACCAAGCCGTAAGATTCCAGCGTCAGCCCCGCATGCGGGTCGACACCAAACGAACCCCGTCCGGCAACGCCTGCCGGTGAATCTTTTACATTGCGGTGGAGAAGGATCGATGCATCGACCATTGATGAAGACAGCGCCGGGCCAACTCGTCGGCGGCCTATTGAAGGGCGGCCTGCTCAAATGCAGCCTGCTCGGGCTGTTCACTCTCCTCGGCCCGTCGTCCGTCCATGCCGGAGATCCCTCGCCTCAGGTCCTTCGTGACATCGGCTATGCAGCCGACGGGCCGCACGCCGAAACCTTGTTGTGCGACCTGTACCTGCCCGCTGCCTCGGAGGACGCTCCTCCCGTGGCACTGCTGATTCACGGCGGAGCATGGCGGTCGGGCGACAAATGGACGATCAGCCGCTACGGCGAAGGCTTGGCAGAGCGTGGCATCGCGGCGGTGGTGATCAACTATCGTCTGGCTCCCGAACATCCCTTTCCAGCTCAAATCGACGATGTCCGCACGGCAATGATTTGGACGGTCGAGCAAGCGCCGAAGTATGGTTGGGATCCCAGCCGAATCGGAATGTTTGGCTACTCGGCAGGAGCTCACATGGCATGCCTGATCGGAACCCTTGCCGACGAACCCGCGGCGACGCAGCACACCACCAGCGATTGGCCGGCGGACGATTCGCGCTGGTCTCGCCTGCCTCAAGTCACCGCCATCGTCGCCGGTGGGGCACCGTGCGATTTCCGATCGCTGCCGCTTGGCAATACCGTCTTGGCTTACTTTCTCGGTGGCTCTCGCGCCCAACAACCGCAAGCCTACGCCGCCGCTTCCCCTTCCCAGCATGCTTCGGCCGGCGACGTGCCCACGCTGTTCGTGCATGGCAAGAGCGACCTGATCGTTCCCTACCAATCATCGCGAGGCCTCTTTGAACTTCAACGCCAACAAGGCGTCCGCAGCGAGTACCTCGCCATCGCTGGCCAAGGTCACCTGATGACTTTCATCAACGACCAAACCCCGCGCGCCGCCTACGGTTTCCTCCAGTACCACCTGACGGGACAACGCCACTCTGAATCCGCCGATCGGCGTTAACCCCGGCTATCGCACACAAAACTGTGGCTCACGCCAAGACGGCTAATGGTTGCGTCAATGTCGCAAATCAGTGGAAACGGGATTCAAGGTGACGCTGTCCAAATACAACCTGCCCCATCCTTCACTTCATCCGTTGGTCCGTTTCCAATCAGAGGTTGGTCACCGGTTGACGCGCCTCGTCAAAACATCCTTCCGATCGATGCGATGTGACCATTGCCTTTCTTAATCCAGGTCGGTGTTGATCGTCACAGCGGAAGCGTCCCCAACGACTGGACCAGCAGTTCAATGCGTGCCGGTGAGGCGTCGAATTGGCACAAGGAATCATCGATGTGTCAAAACGTTCCAGCATCCGCTTTAGTACTGGCGGAAGGTAATGGTGTGCACTTCTGGCAGGTGACACTTCACAATCGGCTGCTCTTGCGAGGCCCGGGGACCCTCTCGCTGACAATCTCCCAATACTGATCGGTCAAGTCGCTTGGAGATCGTTTTCGTTCGCCGCTGGTCACGTGACGCTCCGTCGCTTCGAGGAACGCAAAATCTGACGATCATTCGATTCCCAGCGAACAGCCGTTTCCGAATGGGCTTGTTCCGATTGACAGTTGTGAGCTCCGAAGAAACCCGTTAACTACGGACGCTTGCCGGGGATCCAAGTGACGCCGAAGTGAATGCGTTCATCTTGTCCGACATTCGCAGTGCCGTCCCTGAGTCCGATCCTCCCCGTAAAAGACCCTCTTCATAACCATTCTCTGTTTTCGAAACAGCAGAAGCCGTTTACTCAGAACGGTTTAGCAATTTCGCGTCCGTTTCGATCGTGCGGCTACGAAACGCTCTACTGAATTGAATAGCCACGAGAGGGGCCATTCTGAGAACATTCTCGGGCCGCACGTTTGATAGGCTGGTTATCAAGCTGCTGTTAACCCTGCTGTCGTCATCGCCGTAAAGAGATGCGGATTGGAGCGGTCATTTTGCCGGCCATCTTTGCCGTCGGCTACGGCTAGCGTCAGCCGAGCTTGTGGCTTCGGAAGCCGCCGATATGCTCGTCCGCTGAACGGGGTAAAAAAGTGATGCCACCCCGATTATTCCAGGATTTGCAAGGGAATCGGCGGCACGAATGGCCGCGATTGTTCACCCGCTTTTGACACTGCTCGCGTCGCTCACTCGGCAGGAACTAGCCCAACAAGTGACGTATCTGAAAGCGGAGAATGCAATCCTTCGGAGCAAGCCACCCGAACGGATCACGCTGCACAATCAGGAGCGGTGCCGACTCGTTCGCCACGGCAAAAAGCTCGGCCCACGGATCAAAGACCTGACCTCGATCGTCAGCTATTCGACGTTTCGCCGCTGGTTTGGAAAGTTGGAAGACGGACCGACGAAGCGGCCGAAATCCAAGCCGGAGAGCAAACCTGGACGGCCAGGACCGACGAAAGCATCACCGACACGATCATCCGCATCCGCAAGGAGACTGGCTGGGGCTACACTAAGATTGTCCAGGCCATGCGCAGGCTTGACCATCGCATCTCGCATCTCGCATCTCGCATCAGACGGTCAAGAACATCCTGGTCGAAGCCGGCCTCGGTCCCGATCCGAGCGATCATCCCGATACGTGGTCGGATTTTCTGAAGCGCCATGCCGCCACCATGTGGCAGTGCGACTTCGCCTCGAAGCGGAAGTGGAAGTGGACGATCAAAGGCATGGTCGATCTTTACTTCCTCGTCTTCATCCACGTTGAGACGCGACGCATCTGGGTTTCGCCGTGTGCCGCGAATCCGACTGGCAAGTGGACCACTCAGCAAGCTCGCAACTTCCAGATGCATCTGCAGGACGAGGGCCGCCTTGTGAGCTTCTACAGCGTGACCGAGACACGAAGTATGTCGACGCCTTCGACGCGGTGTTCTGATCGACGGGCTGCAAAATCAAAAAGCCCCCCCGCGACCACCCAACCTGCAGGCGTTCGTCGAGCGGGTGATTCAGACACTGAAGCACGAGGTGCTCAATGCGTTCTGCGTGGTCAGCGAGAAGCACCTGGATCACATCCTTCGAGTGTCGGAGGACTGGTATAACTTCCGGCGCGGTCATTCCGGTCGCGATCACTTGCCGCCGGTGCGCGATGAAGGAGAGCCTCCGGCTGTCGATCTGGCCAAACACAAAGTCGTCTGCCACACCGAACTTGGTGGTCATCTGAAGTCTTATCGGGCCGCGGCGTGACTAGCTTATCCGCCTGACCCTTTGTTTGCTTTGCGTTGAGTGCTGCGCCCCTACCGAAAATCAGAGTGCAACAGGGGATGCATCGTCGCCGAAGCAGATGTGATTGGCTTCATATTACTGTCTTGCAACCGCCGTTGCCGCTGGAATTCATGCAGTTTCAGTGGGGCATCATTTTGTACCGCGCGAGACGTCGCGACCGAAATAGACGCCCGCCCGGCGGGTGTCACCAAACCCAGACTCCACGCCGTTTCGGTACACCAACATTTTTGTACCGCGCGGGTACCTCCTTATCCCGGCTTTGCTGGTCTTTGCCCTGGTCAGTTCACAGACCGGATTCAGTCACCATTTGCGGTATGTGCTGCCGGCGTTTCCGTTTGTGTTCATCTGGATGGGAAGCCTGTGGGCATGGGCCGAAGGGATCCCTTGGCGACGAAGCATGATCCTGACGTTGTTGGTTTCGGCGATCGGTTGCAGCCTATGGGTTTTTCCGCACAGCCATGCCTATTTCAATGCGTTGGCGGGTGGGCCGCGGGGTGGCCATAACCACTTAGTCGACAGCAACATTGAGTGGGGGCAGGACATTTTGTTGCTGGCCGATTGGGTGGAGCAGCACCCCGATCGACCGCTGGACGGAGTCTCCTATTCGCTGGACTGGTTGATCGACCGCGAAGTCTTGGGGTTGCCACCGGAGCAGCCTCCCAATGGCTATGCTGGCGACCGCATCGACGCGGAGGTCGAACGCCTCTTCGGTCCGCAACCGGGTAGGTATGCGATATTCGTGATGCCGCTTAGAAAACACTGGCAGGAAATCGGCTACTTCCGCCCCTTCGAGCCCACGGAAGTGCTTGGCCAGACGGTTTATATCTATGAGGTTTCGCCGGGCGACGTGCGACGGTATTGGGATGAGCGTCGTCAGGATTTGTGAATCGGCATTAGCAATGAGCGATAAATAAGTGTCGCGTACCTTTTGTGCGAAGCACCCGAAGGGCGAGTTCCTCGCAAAAGGTACCCGACACTTTTTTGTCGCACGATCCTTAGCCTGCCACGGCGGGTTTCTTCGAAAGCTTTTTTCTCAGCCGTCCAATTCCGCTGATGATCACAAGCACGATTGCTCCGCTGATGACGCCGACCAATCCATTGATCAACATCTCGGATAGGCCGGCCAACAACGGGCCAAAGCTCTCCATAGTCTTGATTGGATGGACCAGCTTTTCGACCGAGTGGTGAAACGCGGGAATGCCATGAATCAAAATGCCTCCCCCGACCAGAAACATCGCCGCGGTGCCCGCGATCGACAAAAACTTCATCAGGTACGGCGCGAAAATCAGAATGGCGTATCCCATTCGTTGCCGCAGCGTTCGAGCGGAAGAACTGGTCCCCGAAGCGATAAGGTGCGTACCCAAGTCATCCAGTTTGACGATGCCCGCGACCAAGCCATACACGCCCACGGTCATCAGCAACGCGATCGCGACCAGCACCAGTAGTTGCGTTAAAAAAGGGGAGCTGGTCACCGTCCCCAACGTGATCACGATGATTTCCGCCGACAAGATAAAATCGGTTCGAACGGCACCTCGGATTTTTTGCTTTTCCAGTGCGACCATATCGACATCGGGGTCGACCAGGGCCGCTTTCAGTTCTTCATGATGAGCCGCATCCTCAGCGGGATGCAGGAACTTGTGTGCCAGCTTTTCACAGCCTTCGTAGCACAGGTACAAGCCGCCGATGATCAATAGGGTGACGATGACCCAGGCGGGGGTGAAGAAACTGAGCGCGAGCGCTGCCGGGACCAGGATGATTTTGTTGACGAGCGACCCCTTGGCCACAGCCCACACAACGGGCAGCTCTCGATTGGCATCGACGCCGGTCACCTGCTGCGCATTGAGCGCTAAGTCATCTCCAAGGACTCCCGCGGTTTTTTTAACAGCCACTTTGGTTAAAACCGAAATGTCGTCCAGCACCGTCGCGATATCGTCCAGCAACATCAACAAGCCACCAGCCATACACCCTGTCTCCAAACCATTTATTCGGGTCATCAGTAAGGCTGAAAGTCTAGCAAAAGCGTTGGTGTTGCGTCAGCGTCAAAGGTTTTTCAACTGTTAGCCGTCCGTTGGCCGCACCGAACCGGGGCAAGCCCGGCGGAGATAGAACAGGCAGCCACCAAATGGCTTAGGCAGGGACTTCTTCGGCTTTGGCTTGGAAGACGTAGCCGTCGTCCTGGTAGTCGACCACAATCGTGGTACCTTCCTCGTACGATTCCCGCAGCAGTTCCGTCGCCAAGCGATTTTGAATCTCGCGTTGGATGACCCGTTTCAGCGGTCGCGCTCCATAGGCAGGTTGGTAACCTTCGGTGGCGATCTGCTGGACCGCTTGGTCGGTGACCTCCAGCTTCAAGCCGGTCGCCTCCAAGCGTTCCGCCAGATGCTGCAACTGAATCCGCACGATCTGCACGATCTGCTCCATTTGCAGCGGCTGGAAGACCACCGTTTCATCAATCCGATTGAGGAACTCGGGCAAGAACTTGGCGCGCAGCATCTCCTCGACCGCTTCGACCAACTCGGCCTGCGTTCCCCCTTCACTGGTCACGCGCTGGATCGCTTGGCTGCCAACGTTGCTGGTCATCACGATCACGGTGTTGGTAAAGTCGACCGTACGGCCTTGACCATCGGTCAACCGCCCATCGTCTAGTACTTGCAACAAAACGTTAAACACATCGGGATGGGCCTTCTCCATTTCGTCCAGCAAGATCACGGCATAGGGACGTCGTCGCACCAATTCGGTCAGCTTGCCACCTTCTTCGTAGCCGACGTATCCGGGAGGCGCCCCGATCAACCGCGCGACGCTATGACGTTCCATGAACTCGCTCATGTCGATCCGGACCATTGCCGATTCGTCATCGAACATGATTTGCGCCAGCGCCTTGCAGACTTCCGTTTTGCCAACACCGGTCGGCCCAAGAAACAGAAACGAACCGATCGGGCGGTTGGGATCTTGCAAGCCGCTGCGACTGCGACGCACCGCGTCGGCGATCGCCGTGACCGCTTGATCCTGTCCCACCACTCGTTGGTGCAAACGTTCTTCCATCACCAACAGCTTGGCCCGTTCGGCTTCCATCATGCGACTAACCGGAACGCCGGTCCAGGCGCTGACGACCTCGGCGATTTCCTCGTCGGTGACCTCTTTGCGAAGCAGCCGCCGCGTCGCGCCATGCATCGCCTCCTCATCCTCGGCGGGCTCTTCCACCTTGGCTTGATCTTCGATCGCTTCGAGCCGTTGATTCAGCCCCTGCCGTTTCTGGTCCAGCTCGAACAGGTTCTGGTATTCCCGTTCGTCGACCGGTTGGCCACTGGCCTGCTTCTGCCGCATCTCGGTTTCTTGAGTGCGAAACTGATGTTCGATTTGTTCCAGCTCACGGCGCACCGTTTGGACGTCGTCCAGCCCCATCTTTTCGGCTTCCCACTGTTCGCGCAAGTTCGCCAGTTGAGCGCGCAGGTCGTTCATCTCTTCACGAATCAGATCGCGTCGAGCGATCGCCGAAGCATCCGGTTCGTCCGCCAATTGGCGATCGGCCAGTTCCAGCTGCTGCAGCCTTCGCTGCACTTGGTCGATCGGCTCGGGAACGCTTTCCTTTTCCATTGCCAAGCGACTGGCCGCTTCGTCGACCAAGTCGATTGCTTTGTCGGGCAGGAACCGATCGGTGATGTAGCGGTTGGACAGATTCGCAGCCGCCACGATCGCGCTATCGGTGATCCGCACGCCATGATGGGCCTCGTAACGAGGCTTCAAGCCGCGCAAGATGGCGATCGTATCCTCGACGTTGGGCTCTCCGACAAACACCGGCTGAAAACGCCGCGCCAACGCCGCGTCCTTTTCAATGTGCTGACGGTACTCGTCCAGCGTTGTCGCCCCAATACATCGCAGCACGCCGCGAGCCAATTCCGGCTTCAGCAGATTCGCCGCGTCGGCGGAACCTTCGGCCTTGCCCGCACCGACCACTAAGTGCAGTTCATCGATGAACAAGATCACTTGGCCTTCGGCATCCTTGACCTCGCGCAAGACTGACTTCAAGCGTTCCTCAAAGTCACCGCGAAATTTGGCACCGGCGACCAACGCTCCCATGTCAAGCGCGATCACCCGTTTGTTTTTCAGGCTGTTAGGGACATCGCCTTCGACAATCCGCAGCGCCAAGCCTTCGGCGATCGCGGTCTTGCCGACACCCGGCTGGCCGATCAAGACCGGATTATTTTTGGTGCGTCGGGAAAGGACCTGGATGACACGACGAATTTCGTCGTCGCGGCCAATCACCGGATCGAGCTTGCCCGCCTGAGCTTGCTGGACCAAGTCGATGCCGTACTTCTGCAAGGCTTGGTAGGTATCCTCGGCGTTTTGATCGGTGACGCGCGCCGAGCCTCGCAGCTGCGCCAATGCGTTGAGTAAATCATTCGCATTCAAGCCGACCAACTGCATTAAGTTTTTGGCCTTGTTATCGACATCGGCCATCGCCAGCAGCAAGTGTTCGCTGCTGACAAATTCGTCTTTCATTTGAGCCGCCTTTTCGGCAGCCTTCTCCAGGACGCGATGCAGCGCTGGGCCGACCTGCGGCTGACGTCCGCCGGAGACCTTGGGCAATTTGTCGAGTTCCGCGGTGACCAACGACGTCAACTGCGCGACATCAACATTGGCGCGGGACAGCAACGGCCCGGTGATGCCTTCGCTTTGAGCCAACAGCGCCTGCAGCAAATGCAGCGCATCGATTTCTGGATTGCCTTTGGAGCTCGCCTGGGACTGCGCCGCCGCGACCGCTTCTTGAGCCTTGACGGTGAGTTTGTCGAATTGAAAAGCCATCGTAGTTCCTTCTTCATTAAGGGCGCCCGAAAGCTGCCAAGGCCAAGCCAGCGGCGGATCATTTTGGCAGTGTCAATAGCGTACATCTGTTTTAAAGCAAGCGGCGTGCCAGCGGTTCATGCGGGGACGAATCCCGGCGTTTCCACGTGCGGCGGAGGCTCGTGCAAACCAGTGCGGGAGCCGACCTAGTAAACAAAAACGCAGCCGCTGGAGACCAGCGACTGCGTTACGTGTTGATCACGGTCGTCCTGGGACGGAACCGGACTTAGTCCTTCACTTCGAACTCGGCATCGATGGCATCGTCATCCGAAGCCGCCTCTGCGCCATCTTGAGGTGCCGCGCCCCCTTCGGCTTCGCCGGCGTTCTTTTCGTACAGGACCTTTGTGAAAGCTTGCGAAGCCGCCTCGAGCTCTTCGGTGGCCTGTTTGATCGCCGCCACGTCATCGGTCTCGGCCGCCTTCTTGACTTTCTCGACCGCCTTCTCCATCGGAGCTTTATCTTCGTCGGTCAATTTTTCGTCGTTCTCCTGCATCAGTTTTTCCAACTGATAGGTCATGTTGCTCGCCTTGTTGCGAGCTTCCGCCAATTCGAATAGACGACGGTCCTCTTCGGCATTCGCTTCGGCGTCTTTCCGCATCTGTTCGATCTCGGACTCGTCCAGGCCAGCCGCTTCGTTGATCGTCACCGACGCCTCCTTGCCCGTTCCCAGTTCCTTCGCTTTAACGCTCAGGATACCGTTCTGGTCGATGTCGAATTTGACTTCGATCTGAGGAGTCCCACGCGGTTGCGGCGGGATCCCTTCCAGATTGAACTCACCGAGCAAGCGGTTCGCACTTGCCATTTTGCGTTCCCCTTGGAAGACGCGAACAGTGACTGCCGATTGGTTGTCCGCAGCGGTGCTGAAGACGTTCTTTTTCTCCACAGGAACAGTCGTGTTGCGTTCGACCAAAGCGGTCATCACGCCCCCTTCGGTTTCGATACCCAGGGTCAGCGGAGTCACGTCGAGCAGCAATACGTCGGTGCGGTCACCCGCCAAGACGCTACCTTGGATCGCCGCTCCGATAGCGACCACTTCGTCGGGATTGACGCCTTGATGCGGTTCCTTGCCGAAGATTTCTTTGACGATCGCGCGGACCTTGGGGACCCGCGTGCTACCGCCCACCAACACGATTTCGTCGATGTCCGATGGCTTCATGCCGGCATCTTCCAACGCCTGCATCAGTGGCTTCTTGCACCGCTGCACCAATCCGTCGATCAGCTCCTCGAACGTCGAACGGGTGATCGACATCGTCAGGTGCTTGGGCTGGCCCGAGGCATCCATCGTGATGAACGGCAAGTTGATGTCGGTTTGCGGCAGCGAGCTGAGTTCTTTCTTCGCTTTCTCGCACGCTTCCTGCAAACGCTGCAGAGCCATCGGATCGTTTCGCAGGTCGACGCCGCTCTCGCTCTTGAACTTGTCCGCCACGTGATGGATCAACGCTTCGTCAAAGTCGTCACCGCCAAGATGCGTGTCGCCCGACGTACTGACGACCTGAAAGACCCGACTGCTGGCATCTTCGTCGCCACTGTCAGCGACCTCAAGAATCGAAACGTCGAAGGTACCGCCCCCGAGGTCAAAGACGATGATTTTTTCATCTTTCTTTTTGTCCAACCCATACGCCAAGGCGGCGGCGGTCGGTTCATTGATGATCCGGGCGACTTCTAAACCGGCGATCTGGCCAGCGTCCTTGGTCGCTTGACGCTGGCTGTCATTAAAGTAAGCCGGCACGGTGATGACCGCTTTGTTGACCTTGTGTCCCAAGTAAGCTTCCGCCGATTCCTTCAGCTTACGCAGCACCTTCGCCGAGATCTCTTGCGGGGTGTGCTGCTTGTCACCGACCTGGATCTTGACGTATTCGCCAGCGGCACCGGTGACGCCATAGGGCACCATCTTCTCCACCGCTTCGACTTCGTTGTGGCGGCGACCGATGAAGCGTTTGACGCTGTAGACCGTTCGCGTGGGATTCGTGACCGCTTGTCGGCGCGCTGGCTCTCCCACGATCGTATCGGCGTTATCGGTAAAGGCGACCACGCTGGGCGTCAGTCGATTTCCCTCCGCGTTAGGAATCACCTTGGGCTCGCTGCCTTCCATCACAGCCACTACGCTGTTGGTCGTGCCCAAGTCGATTCCGATAATCTTTTCACCTTGTGCCATTATTCATTCTCCTGCGGTTATTGCGGGGCACTTCCCCCAACGATTTATCTGTTCGATTGTGGGTTTTTCTCGGCGGTGACCGAGCTTGTGGTTTGACCTAAGGCAACAAACGTGCCATTCCGGCTGCCGGAGGCCCTGCCGATCGGCCTAAGTCGTTTTCTACCAAGGGATTGAAACAAAAACAAAACCGGAAACAATGGGTCACAGCGGAAACTACAAGCCGCTGCCTGCCACTTTTGAATTTCTTCTCGCGATCGCGTTTCCGGTCGATTGCCAATATGACAGCACTCCCTCGCCCTGTTGCGTTCCTGTGAACACTCGCAAATCGATAAAGGCAATCTCTGTGAGCCAGCCACCGAATCTACCCGCCAGCGATCCGCTTACGTCCTCACCAGTGCAGCGACTCGACCGGCAACTGATTGAATTGCTGGGCAAACGGCGTGCCTTAGTCGAAGCCCACGATGGCGGCCCCGTGGTCCGGATGGCGACCGCCAATCGAGAAATTGAGGAACTGCTCGGCAACTTGGCGAGCCAACGGGAATGGCCGGCGGGACTGGCCGTCGAAGACGCGCGGCAGTGGTTGCGACACGCCGCCAGTTTGTGCATTGATGCGACCAGCGAAGCCCGCGTCGCTTACCTCGGCCCCAAGTTCAGCTATAGCTATTTGGCGACGGTGCAGTTCTTCGGCGAAGCGGCCCCGTTGGCACCGGTGCAATCGATAGAATCGGTCTTTGAAGCGGTGGTCGGTGGCGATTGCCGGGCCGGCGTGGTACCGATCGAAAACAGCACCGACGGGCGGATCGTCGACACACTGGGGATGTTCGTCAAGCACAACGTCAGCGTGTGCGGCGAAGTCTTGCTGCCGATTCACCATAATTTGCTCGCTCGCACCGCTCGAGAACAGATCACCCAGGTCTGCAGCAAACCGCAGGCATTATCGCAGTGCCGACGTTGGCTGGCTCGGCATCTGCCGCAAGCCAAATGGGTCGAGGTCGCCAGCACCACCGAAGCGGCACGCCTGGCCGGGGAAACGCCGGGCGTGGCGGCCGTCGCAAGTGCCGAAGCGGGCTGGCAATATGGCTTGGATGTGGTCGATGCCAACATCGAGGACAACCAACACAACGTGACGCGGTTCGCGATCCTCGGCGACGCCGCCCCCGCAGCGACGGGACGCGACAAAACGACGATGCTGTTCCAGTTGAATCATCAACCGGGCGCGTTGGCCGACGCGATGGCGATCTTCAAAGACAACCGCCTGAACTTGACTTGGATCGAATCGTTTCCCATTCCCGGCGAAAAGGCGGAGTATTTCTTCTTTGTCGAATGCGAGGGGCATCGCAGCGAGCCGGCCGTGGGACGCTCGATCGACCGCCTGAACGCATTGGCGAAGCGGCTCGACGTGCTGGGGTCGTACCCGATGGGCAAGTTGCCCGCAGCGGCCTGAGGGTTCGCCGACTCTCTCCGGGCGATCACATCCGGGGGGGTGCACGCCGGTGGTCGATTGGCCGCTGGTGACCAAGTGACTAGAATGGAGCGTCCCGCCTCAACGACGGCTGTCGTCCAACTGCCGCAGTGGCTCCGATGCTACTGTGACTCGCACCGTTCCCACCCGACTCCGGATCGAAGTTCATGACGGATTGCTCGTCCGCTCGCCGACGACTCATTTTTTCCATCGCGCGGGGGCTCCGCTGCGCATCGCTTCCGTTCCGCTGCGCATCGTTTTTGCTGGCCGGCATGCTAGTGGGCGGTGGCGGGAACATGGCCATCCACGCGGACGAAAAGACCGATTATTTTGAATCGCACGTACGACCGCTGCTGGTTCAGCATTGCTACGAATGCCACAGCGCCGAAGCGGGAGAAGCCTCGGGCGAATTGCGTCTCGATTCCGCCGCGGCAACCTTGGCGGGCGGCTCGCGCGGACCGGCGCTGGTTGCGGGCGACCCCGACGAGAGCCTGATCATCCGGGCGGTGAATTACTCCGAACCCGATCTCGAAATGCCGCCCGACGGCCAACTGGAAGAAGCGCAGATCGAAATCCTCCGCAAGTGGATCGCCGACGGTGCGAGTGACCCGCGGACCGAAGATACCTCCATGCAGGCATCCGAACCGAAAGTCGACCCGGCCGAGCACTGGGCGTTCCAGCCATTCAGCCGAGCGACGCCACCGGCGGAGATCGATGCCGAAGCGTCGAGTCTGCTCGATGCCTTGGTTGCCGACCACTTGCAGCAGCAAAGCGCTTCGTCACTTCGCCCCAATCCGCCGGCCGCTGCCGAGACACTGATTCGGCGAGTCTATTTCGACTTGACTGGATTGGCTCCAACGGCTGAGCAAGTCGATGCGTTCGTTCACGACAATCGCGTCGATGCTTACGACCGAGTGGTGGATGAACTGCTCAGTTCCCCCGCGTTTGGTGAACGGTTTGGTCGGCATTGGTTGGACGTGGCGCGGTATGCCGACACGGTGGGTTACACGCTGGCTGGCCGCGAACGGCGTTTGGCGGGGAGTCACCTTTATCGCGACTGGACGATCCGCGCCTTCAATCAGGACCTGCCGTATGACGCCATGATCCGCTACCAATTGGCCGCCGACCGACTGGACCCTGAAAACGAAAAGGGTCATTTGGACGCCATGGGGTTCCTGACGATTGGTCGGCGGTTTCTGAATCGGCACGATACGCTCGATGATCGGATCGACGTGATCGGCCGTGGCCTACTCGGTTTAACGGTCGCCTGCGCACGTTGTCACGACCACAAGTTCGATCCGATTCCGACACTGGACTACTATTCGTTCTACGGCGTCCTGCAAAGCAGTCGCGAAAAACCCGATGGTCCGTCTCCGCTGATGCTGGAAGACCACAACCCGCACGACGCGCACGTGCTGGTTCGCGGGCAAGCGGGCAATCGTGGTGACAAGGCACCGCGTCAATTTTTGACCGCCCTGCGCGCCCCCGACGAACCTCGCTTTGAGACCGGCAGTGGACGGATCGACCTAGCCCAGCGGATCGCCACGGCGGAAAATCCGCTGACCGCTCGGGTGATGGTGAATCGCGTGTGGGCGCACCTGATCGGCAAGCCTTTGGTGATCACTCCGAGTGACTTTGGCGTTCGTAGTGCACCGCCCCAGATCCCGGCCTTGCTGGATGACTTAGCAACGCAATTCGCGGAAGACTGGAGCATCAAACGGTTGGTTCGCCGAATTGTCCGCACCGATGTTTATCGACAAACTTCGACCGCTGATCCGGCGTCGGTAAACGCCGATCCCGACAATGTGATGTTGGCTCGAGCCAATCGCCGGCGTCGCGATTTTGAATCGCTGCGTGACAACTTGCTGGCTGTCTCGCATCGCCTGGATCGAAAGATCGGAGGCGAGCCGATCGAGATCACGTCGACCCCCGCACCGCCGCGACGCACGGTTTACGCCTTTATCGATCGCCAGAACCTGCCGGGCATCTTCCGCACGTTTGATTTTGCCAGCCCCGATGCCCACACACCGCAACGCGCCTTTACGACGGTACCGCAACAAGCGTTGTTTATGCTGAACAACCCCATGGTCCTATCGGCAGCGACCGACGTCGCCGCACGGATCGACGCCGAGGATCCAGCCGAGTACGTCACCGCGCTGTATCGCCAAACGATTGGTCGCCCACCCAACGAATCGCAGCGTCAAGCGGCAATCGCCTTTTTGTCGTTGCCCGATTCCGAGATGCAACCGCTGCCCGATCCGCGTGATCTGTGGCAGTACGGTTACAGCACGATCAACGAGGACCAAACAGCCGCCTCGTTTACTCGTTTCAGTCGTTATCACGAAAGCCATTGGGAACACGAACGGGCTCCCGATGGCGGTGAGTTTCGGTACCTGCGTTTGACACGAGAAGGGGGCCATCCCGGGCCTGGCAAAGACTTGGCCACCAATCGTCGCTGGATCGCGCCGGCCGATGGCGAATGCGAGGTGATCGGAATGCTGGAGCATCCGGCGATGCAAGGCAATGGCTTGCAGATCACGATCGCCAACGGCAGTCAAGTAATCTGGCAGACGCACCTTGCCAAACGGAAACAACCCTATGGGCCGATTCATTTCCGCGTGCGTCAAGGCGACGCGATCGACTTCCTCGCGTCGGATCACGGCGACCTGAACAGCGATTCCTTTCGCTGGAAAATTGCCGTTCATTTCACTGGCGAGGCGGGTCAGCGAATCGACTCCGATTCGGAGCTCGATTTTGCCGGACCGTATGACAGCGACAGCCAACAACCACTCACCCGCCGTCAACAGCTCGCCCACGCGCTGTTGATGAGCAACGAATTCATCTTTGTGGACTAAGTCTCATGACGCTGCTTCCTCACGACTACCACCCCCAAGAACAGGCGGGTTGTTCGATTTCGCGCCGCACGCTCCTGCGCGCCTGCGGGACGGGATTGGGCGCGATCGCGCTGAGTGATCTGCTGGCGACCGAAGCGGCCGCGGAATCGTCGCCACTAGCGGCTCGCGAGCCGCATTTCCCTAGCCAGGCCAAACATGTCATTCATCTGTTCATGAACGGCGGCCCCAGCCATGTCGATACGTTTGACTACAAACCGGAACTGAATAAGCACGACGGCAAGTCCGCGCCCGGCGGGAACTTAAAAACCGAACGTCCCACCGGCAATGTGTTGGGTTCGCCATACAAGTTCCAGCAATACGGCGAAAGCGGCATCCATGTCAGCGAATTGTTCCAGCACACCGCGCAGCACATCGACGACATCTGCATCGTCAATTCGATGCACGCCAATGTGCCCAACCACGAGCCTTCGCTGATGCTGATGAACACCGGCGAATCGCTGCAGGTGCGTCCCAGCATGGGATCGTGGCTGACTTATGGACTGGGCACGGAAAACCAAAACCTGCCCGCCTTTGTGGCGATGTGCCCGGGCGGTTACCCGATTAAAGAATCACAAAACTGGCAAGCCGGTTTTTTGCCCGGCAGCTATCAGGGCACTTACGTCGACAGCAGCCACACGCGGATCGATCGGTTGATCGCGAACATCAACAATCGTCGCATCAGCAGCACCGATCAGCGTCGGCAACTCGACCTGCTGCAGCGGATCAACGCGGAATATGGTGGCGACCGCTCCACCGACAGTCGCCTCGATTCACGAGTCGAATCGTTCGAGCTGGCTTATCGGATGCAGACCGACGCGGCCGAGGCGTTCGACGTTACTCGCGAGCCCCAGCATGTGCTCGATGCCTACGGCGACGGCGTGCAAGCTCGCCAGATCCTGATTGCTCGACGCCTGGTCGAACGCGGCGTCCGCTACGTCCAGCTCTGGCATGGTGCGGGCCAACCATGGGACAACCACGACGACTTGGAGGCCAACCATCGACGGCTGGCCGGTCAATGCGACCGCGCCATCGGTGCCCTGCTGACCGATCTGAAAAAGTTGGGGCTGCTGGAGGAAACGCTGGTGATCTGGGGTGGCGAGTTCGGCCGCACGCCGGTGGTCGAGATGCCCAAGGAAGGCAGCAACCAAGGCAAGATGAATGGTCGTGACCACAATCATCACGGCTTTACCGTCTGGATGGCCGGTGGGGGCGTTCGAGGTGGGCAACGCTATGGGGCGACCGATGAACTGGGTTTCAAGGCGGTCGAGAACCGCGTGCATGTCCACGACTTGCACGCGACGGTGCTGAAACTGATGGGTTTTGACCACAAACGGCTGACCTATCGCTACGCCGGTCGCGATTTCCGACTGACCGACGTGCACGGCCGGATCATCGACGAGCTGATTACCTGAGCGGATTGCCTGAGCGGATTGCCTGAGCGGATTGCCTGAGCGGATTGCCAGAGCGGATTGCCAGAGCTGGTAAAAACAGCTCCGATAGACCCCGCCGTTTCAAACCGACCGTCATCGGTTAATATCTTCGACTGTGCTCGATGCCGAGCCCTGGCATGCCGAGACATGGCACAGCCCCCTGGTGGATTGCAAGCCACCCTCGGCGAGCCCCTCGCGTGCCCCTTAGACTTCGAAAATAGTAGGTTATCGGCCCCATGGAAGCCGGAATTGTCGGCTTGCCCAACGTCGGCAAGAGCACTCTGTTTAAT
>Ga0102938_10000396_pt1 | contig 31884 bp, 51 predicted proteins | sample SalPonR2_B_D2_MG_FD_84516 | JGI IMG/M metagenome (GOLD analysis project Ga0102938, IMG submission 84516) | Salt pond soil microbial communities from South San Francisco under conditions of wetland restoration - Salt Pond MetaG R2_B_D2_MG | ecosystem: Environmental > Aquatic > Marine >... | reverse complement strand
TGCCCGGGTAGCCCAACTGGCAGAGGCAGTAGGCTTAGACCCTATACAGTGTGAGTTCGAATCTCACCCCGGGTACCAACATACACCGCAATGCGTCACGATTATGGAGCAGCAGATTAACGCTTAGAACATGCGACTGTGATCTGTACAAGTGCAGTTGCGGTGTTACGATACAATGCCTAAGTAGCTGATGTGGTCTTAGCGCCTGGTTGAAGCCCAGGAGATGTGCGTTCGATTCGTACCTTAGGCACCAATTCAAGTCCTATGTCTGGTTTGCGCACCATTATTAGAAATAGCAAGTCAGCTTAGGCACCAGAATACTGTCTGATTATATTGAGGTTCAACTCCCTCCTGTTGGCGTTAGCGAGCGGGCATAGTGGTTAGGATAGTCAGACAGTAAAACATAACGGGCTGATAGTGATAATGGGAGCACGACGCCTTTGCACGGCGTAGGTTGGGGTTCATGTGATAAATATTCGTTATGAACTATCAACGTATATATAATCAACTTATTTGCAGTGCACAGGATCGAAAATTATCTGGATATTACGAACGTCATCATATTATACCACGATGTATAGGAGGTAATGATGAACCTAGTAATCTTGTAAATTTGACACCCGAAGAGCATTTTGTAGCACATCAGCTTTTGATAAAAATACATCCTGAATCTGATGCTTTAGTATATGCTGCTCGTATGATGGCAGTAAAAGGAAATGGCCAAGAAAGAAACAATAAAGAGTATGGATGGATTAGAAGAAGATATCATAAAATATGCCAAAAAAGAATTGGTAGAAAAAATCCCAGTTATGGGCGTCGATGGTATCATAATCCGATTACTAAGGAAGTAGGAAAGTTTTTGGTTGATGATGTGCCAGATGGATGGATTATAGGAAGAAGCCAAACTGAACTAAGAGTATGTGTAAATTGCAATAATACATTCAGAATTGCCTTATCATTGAAAGACAAATATTGTTCGAAAAAATGCCGGCGTGATGCAAGAGCAAAATATCGAGCTGAAGCAAATTCAAAGAAAAAGATTGTTTTAACGGAAGATCAAATTTCTAGCCTATACCAAAGATATTTAAATGGCGAATCGATCAAAGACATCCATAGAGAGTATGGAATAGGACAACGAAAAGCCTATTACATAATTAATGAAATTAAAAATAAGGGGTCGCATGTTCCAAGGGTAGGCGACGAACCTTTGCAAGGTTTGTGAGGTGAGTTCGATTCTCACCGGCTCCACCAAATTTCGGGACGACGAGCTGATGGTAGGTTGGGATTTACCAGATCCCTTCTGAAAGGTGGCGTCAAGCATGTGACAAAGGTGCTGGTAACACTGGAGTTGCTAGCGGGTTCGATTCCCGCGTCCTGACCAATTTTATGCGTCACACCAGACAAGGTGTCGATGGAGTCTGTAAAACTCTTGGGGAAACCCGTGCTTGGTTCGATTCCAAGGTGGCGCACCAACATGCTAAAGTAGATAACGCCGAGTGGACAGGCACCTGCCTATGTGGCAGGCTAGGATCGCAACCTAGGGTTCGACACCCCGCTTTAGCTCAAGTTAGGCTTTGCCGAGCCTTAATCAACTGTCCTAGTTCGGAGCCAGCGGCAACTGGTGACGTAATTGGCGCTGCTATCGTCTAGACGGAAGGACACCGCCGAGGTAGGCGGAGACACGGGTTCGAGTCCCGTTGGCACATTACAGTTGATTAGAATATTGCTAGTGGTGTAAAGATTAGACACCCCGAACACGCCTGGTTTGGATCCAGGAGATGCAGAAAAAACTGTCTAGCATACCTTTTATTGGGAGGAGGGAAATTGGTGACCGGCCGGCCTTTGACTCCGTGCTACTGTGGGTTCGAGTCCCACCCTCCCAGCCAACCTGTATTGCCCCGTCGTCTAGTGGCAGGACGCTTGATTTTGGCTCAAGAAACGCGGGTTCGAATCCAGCCGGGGCATCCAAACTTTCACGCACCCATGGTCTAGTTGGTCAAGGACGCCGGATTTTCACTCCGGAGGACGGCGGGTTCAAATCCCCCTGGGTGTACCAAAATAATTTGCTGTATCTCTGCTTTATGGTTGTGTTAGAAGAACGAGACATTTTGCACAAGAAACAGTTTTGGGGCATTGGTGTACGCTGGTGTTAGCATACGATACTTTCAATATCGTGAAGGGGTTTTGATTCCCCCCATGCCCTACCAAAACATGGAGCCATGGTCTAGATGGTCTAGGACGCCGCCCTCTCAAGGCGGAGGACGCTGGGTTCAAATCCCGCTGGCTCTACCAAAATATGTGTGGCGAAGCTGATGGGAACAGCGGCCGTCGGTTGGCGGTGAAAAAACAGAGATGCATCCATAATGGGGTTCGACTCCCCCGCCATACACCAAATTCCACAAACATCCAGGGTGTGTTGTAGTGGTAACTTGCCTCGCTCGGACCGAGGCGTCGGGTGTTCGATTCACCCCACCCTGACCATTTTCAGTTACAATGCTTGGTGCGAGGGTAAGGACATTTGAGTGGTTGCAAACGCTCTCTTGCCCGTGGTAACACGCCCGCTCTAGTGCGGGAGACAGTTGGTTCGAATCCAGCAGCATTGACCAATTCACGGTCCTTTCGCCAAATGGGAAGGCATTGGTTTTACACACCGACATGACCTGGTTCGATTCCAGGAAGGACTACCAAATAGACAGGACGGTTGCAAATACCGCTCGGAATCACGCTACGGCGGGGCTCTCCTAGGTGGGACTATATTATGCGACTCTCGAATATCTGGTGACTGTTCGCCTGGTTGAAGCCCAGGAGGTCAAGGTTCAATTCCTTGGGGTCGCACCAAATTCAACAGGATGTAGCTCAGGTGGGAGAGTGCTGGTCTGGGAGGCCAGAGGTCGCTGGTTCGAGCCCAGTCATCCTGACCAACAAGACATAGCTAAATACTCTTATACAGGGAGTACGCTATGAGTAATAGTCAAGAAATGCGCAAATATATAAATGTTCTTGTTGAGAGTGCAAAAAAAGATGTCGATATAGATTACGCAAAAAGATTGTTGATGAAGCTTTCACCAACAGCAAAAGAAGAAATGACAGAAATGGACGAGAGCTTTGCTGGTGCCCTTGGTGGCACAATTGCTCTAGTTGCAGTTACAGTTGGTGGTGTTGAAGTTACAACAATTGGTCCTTTTGATGTATCTGGTGCTGAACAGATGGCACGAACAATCGAACAGGATATTGTAAGATCATACGAAAATTATCACCCGCGTGGTTGGACAGACGGAAGCGGAACGATTTATATGCTTGACGACTGGGGTTTTGAAGTCAAGACCATGCACTCATCCGAATTTATGCAGCAACAAGATCAGGACAGATAAAACATGGATATGACAATCGCATTCGTTGCCATCATCATCGGCGGCGTTGAGAGTACACGAGTTGGACCATTTGACGTTACATCTGCGTACGAAATGAGACGAATCATTGAAAATGATGTTCAGCGATCATATAATGAATGGCATCCACTCGGATGGACAGACGGAAGCGGAACAATTTACAGGATGAGTGACTGGGAATTTGAAATTGTTACCATGCACTCGTCAGAACTTTCAGAATAACAAAGTAACACTAATAGACAGGGTCCGTAATGGTTTAGACCTGTGGTTTGGAGCCACGGAGGCGGAGTTCGATTCTCCGGTCCCTGACACAGCGTAGTTTCTGCATAAATAAGCATAATAGAATAAGACTTACATTATGCAGAAACTACATTACACAATCTACAAGATAACCAACTTGGTAAACAATAAGATCTATATTGGTAAACACCAGACTACAGACTTAAATGATGGATATCTTGGATCAGGAAAACTGCTACGCAAGGCAATCGACAAATATGGTGTTGAGAATTTCAGTAAAGAAATACTCCACGTATTTGACAATGAAGAAGATATGAATGCAAAAGAGCGTGAGCTTGTAACAGAAGAATTTGTTTTGCAAGAAAGCAATTACAACCTTTGTGTTGGTGGCAGAGGTGGCTGGTCTTATTTGAATAATAGTAATAAATCTAAAAATACATTTGAAAATGCTGCAATACAAACGAAAGCGTCAAGTCTTGGAAATCAAACAAAAGAAAATCTATACATCACTAATCCAGACTGGAAGAAATGGTATATTTCAAAAATTAGAAAGTCTCACAGTGATGGATTAATTAAGTATGATAATTTCAAAGGAAAGTCTCATTCTGATAAATCAAAATTAAAAATGAGCCAAAGCTCGAAAGGCAAAGGATCAGGAAAAGACAACAGCCAATACGGAACACGTTGGATAACTAACGGTTTTGAAAATCGAAAGATCAAGAAAACAGACAGCATACCAGATGGATGGTATGCAGGACGAAAACTATAAAATTGGACGGGTAGACGAAAGGCTATGTGGATGGCCAGGAGGCTTTTAATCTCCGGTGTAAGGGGTTCGACTCCCCACCCGTCCTCCACTGACACGGACCATTAGCTGAGTTGGTTTTAGCGGGAGACTCTTAATCTCTGTCATACCTCGGTTCGAATCCGAGATGGTCCTCCAAATAAATGCTAGTGACTGTCTAATGGAAAGACAAGCGGCCGATAACCGTTCATAAGGATTGGGTTCGATTCCCCCCACTAGCACCAATAAATACTCGCATGAGAGTACAAGACATCCTAGAGAGCACTGACATCCAGCAGCACATCAAAGCTGTGAGAGAAAAGTTTCCTCACGTCAAGCAGGTGCGCTGGACCAGCAATGTGCAGATTGGTTGGTGGCGTGACCGCAAGAGCCTCATGATGTTCCATGGCACACACTACACCAACCTTGAAGGTATCTTGAGCAGCGGGTTGAATCCTCCCTCAAGCGGTACCACAGCGGGTCGTTTGAGCATGGCTTTTGAGCCCAACACAGCATTTGGCTATGCAGTCATGGGTGGTGGTGAAACCAACTTCCGTGATGCTGGGCACAAGGCCCGCAGCGTCCCGCCTGCTGAGCGCGTGGTGCTGGTAGCTAAACTGCCGATGCCCTGGGTCGAAGAACACATGGACCCCAACCTCAAAGGCAACTTGCCACAACAGCGCAAACGCCTAACAGATCGTGATGTCTACGAACAATGGTCTGGTGGTGACGCCGAATACTACCAACTCGCTGAGCTACAGTTTCCAATGACTTTGCCAGCCGAGTTCATCGTAGGCTTTATGCGTAAGTAATTCCTTTTTGATCAACCCTCGTCTATCCGGTAGGACGCCTGACTCTGAATCAGGAAAGCCAGGTTCGAATCCTGGGGGTTGATCCAAACGGAAATAGCAGAGCGCATGGCGGAGAGGAAGACGCAGCTGGTTACCAACCGGCGAAAGAGTCGTAAGAATGTGGACCTTTCACCCACAGGTTCGAATCCTGTTGTGCTCTGCTAAATAATCACATGACAAACACAGTTTCAGATGTTACAATATACCTAGAACGTCGCGGCGATGAGTACCGCGCGCGATATGAGATTAGGACGTCTGTTTCAACTGAAACAGCACAACGTATAAGACAGCGCTTGCTTAAAAGCTTTTCGCTTGGTAGAAACTTTCCTGACGCAAGAACAGTGGGAAATATCAGGCAGAAAGGCAGACTGATGCAGATGTTGTTACAGAGTAATTTTGGATTCCAATCAGACATTGTCGAGGTATTCAACTAATATTTGCGGCCGTAGCTCAGGGGTAGAGCGCCTGCCTTCCAAGCAGGAGGCGAATAGTTTACGAGGGTTCGAATCCCTCCGGCCGCTCCAAAATTTGCGGGTGTAGCATAAAGGTAATGCACCTGGTTGCCAACCAGGAGAAGAGGGATCGTTACCCTTCTCCCGCTCCAAAATAACGCTCCTATAGTGATAATGGTAGCACAAATCCTTGGTACGGATTAAGAAGAGGTTCGATTCCTCTTAGGAGCACCAGAATACCCCCCCTGCCGCTGGGACGGACAAGGCCTTCGAAGCCGACGACGGAGAGTTCGATTCTTTCCAGGGGGTCCAAAACGTGAGCAGACAGCGATCAGAAGGCGAAGGCCGCCGTAACGTTGCCGCTAAATGTCTGCCGTAGTAAATTCGCCCGAGGGACACAACCTCAGTCAAAAGTATCAGGAGCCGACGACACCATTGGGCAGCGGTGTGTTGCTACGAGAATTACCCCAGCCGACTGGATCGGACCCAGGCCTCCTAAGCCAGGATTGGGCGGTTCGAGTCCGCCCTGGGGTTCCAAGAATACGCTCTGGTGGACCGAAATGTATAGGCAACGGATTGCAACCCCGTTTTATGTAGGTTAGAATCCTACCCAGAGCTCCAAAAAGACCTGACGAGGTGAAAAAGGTTGTCACGCTTGGCTGTGGACCAGGAGGATGTAGTTCGATTCTACACGTCAGGACCAACATATACGGCCCTATGGTATATGGTTTATTACGCCGGTCTGTCTAACCGGAGAACGGAGTTAGAGTCTCCGTAGGGTCGCCAAAAACATCACGGCGGGGTGGTGAGGAAAACACGATGGTTAAAAGCATCAGATGAATAAGGGGTTCGAATCCCTTCTCCGCCGCCATAAATATTATTAAGGGGTCGTAGTGCTAACGGGAACACATTGCGATGGCATTGCAAAATTGAGGGTTCGATTCCCTCCGACTCCACCAAAATTTGGGGCCTGTCTATGGGTAGCGGAGAGCTCTTGCACAGCACTCGTCACGCGGGTTCGATTCCCCGAGGCTCCACCAAAATATTGCTTGACATTTTGTATCAAGCAAAGTATGTTGAATATACCCGCAGTAAGCACTAGGTGAATGTCATGCGCGCGGCGTACACCGAAAGCGGAAACCTGTAGTAATGCAGGGGGAACGACGTTGTGCTGAAGGTTAGATTGGGAGTACCCTAGGTGATGATTCACCTAGGGGCTGGTTCTACCCCAGCCTCTCGATATGGTAAAGTTTTTTTGGTGCTATAGCTCAGTTGGTAGAGGAGCCGCCTCATAAGCGGTCGGTCGACAGTTCGATCCTGTCTAGCACCTCCAATATAAGGGCGGTTGTGTGCGGCTTAGGGTAGGCCGTTAGCGATCCAGAAATCCTACACACCAGGTAGGCTCTACTGGAAATCGTGGTCACTTAGAATGGGTTCGAGTCCCCAACTCCCCACCAAATTATGTCGGTTGCAGCATCGATGAACTTCGGGTAGCAAGGTGAGGTGAAATTCCTTGCGCCGGCACCAAAATACACCCTGCTGGTGAAAAATCCAGCACTTTAGGTCTACATTTGCTTACATGTGCGGTGTAGAAACGGTCACGGTTCGCCGGTAGGTTGGATGCATACAACTTCGGTAGTAGAGTGGGGTTTATAAATTATCTCTCGGTGGCAAGCGCCGAAGTTGCCTGAGGCTAGGGCAATGACCAGTTAGACTTGGGCCGAGAGACCAAGATACACCAGGCAAGGTGCGTAGCAGATCGTAACTGACAGTACCCCACGCTCACAACGTCAAGGCGCTGGTGTAACCATATCGCAAGCCACCGCGTCAAGGGGCAACAGAAGATCCTGACTGAAAGACACCACGGAAGCTGGGTGGAAGCGGAACGGAACCATTGTGTAACACGTTGCAAAGCTATAAAAACCGTGAGCTGGGGAAGGGCCAGACAGGCACAATGCGGAAGTGAAGTGAAAGCCAAGTGAAAGTGATGACACTACAGAATGGTGACGCTGGAAGAACTTGACGTAGGAGCGGACCGAGCAGTAGATACGTAGGTATAATAGGAAAACCGCCGGCATAGCATTGCAGCGTTTTGGAGCCGGAAACGCGGGTTCGAGTCCCGTCGTAAATACTGTTAGGAAAAGAGATGGACGAGAGAGAAGAATTTTACAACAGGGTCAGCGAGATCCTAGATATACCACATGAATATCATGTGCCGTATAGACGGCGCACGAGATGGAACGCAAGAGTACTAGGTAACGGTCGTTTTCCAGGATTCGGACTAGTGCAGGATTTTGGCGGCTCTGTGCGCATCATGCAGCATGGGAAAGCAACAGTATGGTGCAATACACGCCAAGAGGCTCTTGATCATTTACGCTCTAGAAGCTTTGCTGGCGAAGCAGGCGCCTCGTAAGCGCAAGACAATCGGTTCGATTCCGATCTAGAGCTCCAATATGAAACTCAAGAAACCAAACAGACTACGCTCAAGACAGCCAACTAAAGCCAAATACTGGTGTGGTTGTGATAGGCGACTGGTTGGACACAGTGGACGCTGCCCCCGATGTGGTAGCACGGAAAAAGGGCGCAAGCTAAAAAAGCCTGGGCCAATAGAATAATGCTGTTGAAACTTTGCTGGTGAAGCCCCGCCTTGTAAGCGGCGAGAAGAGGGTTCGAGTCCTTCCAACAGCACCATTATATATGAGGTAAGGGTGGAACATCAAATTGCAGTGTTGATTGGTAAGACGCTGAAAGAAATTACCGTAAGTGATTCTGACGAGCAGATTGATTTTATTACAGATGATGGTGAGAGATATCGTATGCTGCATCATCAAGATTGCTGTGAAGATGTGTTAGTAGATGACATTATCGGCGATCTAGACGATTTGATTGGTGCGCCAGTTCTTGAAGCTCGTGAAGCATCAAACAGTGGTGATGATGTAGAAGGCTTCTGGCGCGAGATGTATGATGACGAAGAATTTGTTCTTCAGAAGATGGCCGGGTTTCCAGACCTACCAGAAATGAATCGAGATGAAAGCGAAACTTGGACCTTTTACATTATCTCAACAATCAAAGGAAGTGTTACAATTCGTTGGTATGGAACCAGCAACGGTTATTATAGCGAACGTGTAGACTTCGAAAAAGTGTAAATATGAATATGGGCACGTGGCGAAATTGGTAATACGCGGGGGTCTTAAAAACCCCTTCCTAGTGAGTGTGGGTTCGAGTCCCACCGTGCCTACCATATCTAGTCATTGATGAACAATTTGATTTTTTTGATATTCTGATAAATATGTTTTGGATGCTGATTCCTAACTGGTGTGGGAGGCCGCCTGGAAAGCGGCGCGCAGACAATGTCTGTGGGGTTCAATTCCTCCGGTATCCGCCATTGACAACGGCTTGTGACCAAGCTATACTATAAAGGAAATAACGATGAATTTATCAACAGAGATGAGAAAGCTCATGAACTTACTCGAAACCGAAAATAAAGTTGTCACCATCGACACAGATGATTGGGGTGATGAGCAATGGTCGCGGTTTGAGTCAATGTTTGACATTGATGTCGGTGAAATCTCAGAACTGGTTGATATGGGCATTGTGCCTGAAGATATTTTTGACAATCCGGATGATGAGGACGATACACCGTTTGAAGGTGAAGAAAAGATTCTTAATTGGATTGAGCAGACTGGTACCGTGATTGCTTCAATTGAAGATAGTTATGGTTGGGATGAGATCTACGTTATGCCAAATGGCAAAGCGATCTTTCCAGATCGTAACAGCGGAGCGGTTAGTGTTGCATCCGATGCCAAGACCGTGATTCGTGGACTGAAAGAATTTTATTAAGGGACCTTAGCTCAGCTGGTAGAGCGCTTGGTCGACATCCAAGAGGTTCACAGGTTCGAACCCTGTAGGTCCCACCAAAATATGGGCGAGTGGCGCAGCGGTAGCGCAGCACCTTTACACGGTGACGGTCGTAGGTTCGATCCCTACCTCGCCTACCATAAATTAGCGGTCGGGAGTTCGAATCTCTCATCGCGCACCATAAATACTCCTAGCGGGGGCTATGGTAGGTAGATATTTTCAAACTAACTGTTATCGTGTTAATCTTTTCAGGCTTTACAGGCCAGTGGGAAGATGCAGTATACCTTGATTATGAATACGAGTTCAACTCACTCACTGGCTGTTACCTCGCCGGCGGTTGGGAAATACGACAGATGGTGGCAACAGGACTATTGGATGAAATGCCTCCTGGTGTTGGCCTCAATTTTGAATGTACAGAACAACGCATTGACTGAAACCTTAGATTAGACTTTCGCTGCAATACAGTGGCTCTGGACTCTGAATCCAGGAGGGAAGGTCAATGCACATGCCCTGGTGGCGGAACAGGGAGACGCGCCGGCTTGAGGGGCCGGTTCTCGAAAGGGAGTGAAGGTTCAAATCCTTTCCTGGGCACCAAATTTTAGGAATCGATATGTCCAATGAAGACTATGACAAAGAATTTATGCGTCGAATGACAGAAATGCTGAACGATGACGACTATATGAAACAGATAGGTGATGTTGCTCGTAGATTAAGTGAAAGCATTTCTAGAGGAACACATCATTTTGATCGTGATCATTCAAAAGAAGTTATTGAAAACTGTATTTGTGATAAAAATATTAATCCTAACTGTACGGTTCATAATCGATTCATTAGATAAACAATCTAAACAAATTCGGGGTGAGCGTCTAAATATCAGAATCAGGATACCGGCTAGATGGGCCGGAGATGCCACAAGCTTGGCTCGCCCCACCATTACAACCTGGCCCCAGTAGGACAAACTGGTGGCGTCAGAACAGAGCAGTGGCGCAAAATTGTGCGCGGCCCCGGGACATGGAGGGGTAGGATGCGGAGGGTAACGACTCAGCCTGCTCGACCAATTCGTCAGGGTTTGGCGTCCCCGCCGGTATCTCCGGAGAAAGCAAATGCAGCCATCAGAACGATGTTGTTGGGAAAACAACAGAACAAGTATTGCATACTGGGCGGCCACCTGGTATGCGAGGCTGGCAATGAGGCCCTGAACAACGCTCTTGGCCGAGACGTTGGAATGGTGTCGTATAGCTCAATCGGCAGAGACCCGTTAAACCGGGAGGTATGGGTTCGAGTCCCATTGCGTGTAACTCACTGCCAGCCAAATATAAATAACCAGTTATGAAAATCCTTTTAGCAATCCTTCTCACATTTGTTATGGCGCTCGCAGCGCAGGCACGAGGAACGATCGTACTCGTTGTTGACATTAGTAATTCATTGAGTCCTGCAGAGCTTGAGATACAATATAGCAGTTATGCAGAGGTACTGCGCAGCATTCCGTATTTGGATGGTGTCAACATTGAAGTGGTCTTGTTTGAAGAAAACGTACACCACGTATCAAGCGGTAGTGCACAAGCCGCCGCCGTTGTATTTGACGAACTGCCAAGAAGCAGCACCGACGAGCGCGGAATAACTTGCCTCAATCAAGCACTGCAATACGTTGACCTTATGCTGCCCACCCTGCCTCAGCCAGTGATTGTTGACATATCAGGAGATGGCGGCGCCAATTGTGACGGTTATCATCCGTCTGGTCATCATGGACCACTACATGCAACGCTTGATGATTTAGCCGACCAAGGAGTGGTAGTAAACACATTGTTCATGATAGACGAGACGTTTGACTATGAAGAAGCGATCGGCGTTGAGGAATATACGGAATTCATGCAACTGCCAACACAATTTTACGAATCATTGAGACGTAACAATGGTTTTAGTATAACTGCTGAAGGCATTATGAAATTTGAAGAAGCACTGTTTAGAAAGCTATCACTTGAACTAGCACAGTTACCATAAGCATGTTAGGAGATAGGGTTTCGCACTACCCGTTCTATAATGAGTGGAGGGCCGCCAGAGTGCCACTGTAGTTAGACAAAGTCCTCCTTTGCATACGACACTATCATGTACTAAATACTGACATGAGAGTAGATGAAGTTGTCAGATTAGGCAAGCCAAATACTGGCCCAGCCGATGCGTTCATACAGGATTTCCTGGACATGAGCGAACCACACCCGTTTAATCCGCGTGTGGGTATCATTGGAGGTGCTGCGATCGAGCTCAGCAAATTTGGCGGCAACATACATCTCTCAGACATCACTAGCTTAGAGCCAGAGAGAGGGCACAGCAGCGCAGCCATGCGTCTGTTGACCAAGCTAGCAGACAAACACAATGTGGTCATTGAGCTCATCGCCAAGGCCTATAGAGACGACAGAATGAGCACAGAAGAACTGGTGCAATGGTACCAGCGCTTGGGCTTCAAACTAATGCAAGATCCAGATGATTTAGATCTTGACTACGGCGTAGAAATGCGCTATATTCCATAAGACAATCAATGTTTTATCTCTATATCAAAACACATAATGTAACTGGGCGTAAATATCTTGGTTACACGTCTAAAGATCCTTTGAAATACAATGGATCAGGGACCTTGTGGAAGCTACATCTTAGAAAGCATGGCAATGATGTAACAACAGAAATATTAGCTGAATGTAAAAACAAAAACGATATAAGACGTCTTGGTGAATATTACAGCGATCTCTATAACGTTGTTGAAGATGATAACTGGTCAAACCTAAAGCCAGAAACAGGTGATGGTGGGTCTCCGCCAGGCACTAATCTAGGCCGCAAACATACTGACAACACAAGAAAACTTATTTCTGAAAGAATGAAGGGAAAGCCAAACCCGGCAAACTCACGCCCTAGAACAGAGGCTGAAAAAGAACATTTACGTAAAGTCAATCTCGGTAAAAAACTTTCTGCTGAGACTGTTGAAAAAATGCGACAAAGAATGATAGGGTTCAAGCATACTGAAGAAACAAAAGAAAAACTTCGTAAGCCTAAATCCAATACAGAAAATATGATAGCAGCACAACAGCATCGTCGCCTTACAGAAGATAAGAGTTCTTGGATAACCAATGGCGTAAGCAATATACTGCTATGTGAAAATGAAGATATTCCTGAAGGATGGAAAAGGGGTAGAGCGATAGATACTATTCCTCCATCTCAAAAAGGAAAGTTTTGGATCAATAATGGATCCGAAAGCCGTATGGCAACTTCCATACCAGAAGGATGGAAGAAAGGACGTATATACAAAAGAAAGGTATGATTCATGTCTTAGAATAATAATGTAGAGTTTGCTCTAAAAGAAGTTGTTTTTTCTTTCAATAAAAAGCACCTAGAAGATCCTACTATTCCCATGTGGAAGCTTGCTTTCAAGGGAGAAAGCTATTACGTTGAGCACGTCACTTGTGAGTTGCCCTGGAGCACCAAGGAGACGCCTGGGAATAGCCACACCAAAGGCAGTATTAAAGTCAAGAACTGTCATTTGGTAATCGACCAAGACAATCACGCACATCTGAAAGAACTTACACAAGAGGTGGCGGCAAGGCTAAACAAGCCCAGCTGGAGTGTTCGTGTGATTACCAGATGGGGTCGTGAACTCGAAAGAGCACTGCGACATGTTGAACACAGTGGTCTTAAAACAGTTGGTGGTGGATGTAGCACAACGTTCTACATCACCGAGTTCACCGACGAAGAACAGTATACCATGTTTAAGCTGGCTTTGGAAAACGCGCCAGATCTACGTGAGCTCAAACCTAACGAACCCTATTACAAGATGTACGATGGAACGGCCGATGAAGATGGCTACATCGACGAAGACGATTGGTACGAATTATACGAAGACTAACACCAACATTGCGGCAAAAGATGCTCAGTTGGTTCACACAAGGAGAAAGAGATGTATACGGTTAACATTGTTGCCCCTGTGAGGTTTAGCACCTAGCAGGAGCATTGACGACAAGCGTTCCTGCTAGGATTGGAAACAATCTAACAGGAGCAAGAAAATGGTTGCTAGACAAGATCTGAAAAAGAAGCACCATGGTCGTCGTAAAAAGGGTTCACGCAAGCGCCATAAAGCATGGTTGCAGCGTAACAAGATGCGTTACAAGAACCCGCGCAATCAGAGCGCTCGACGCCGTATACAGATTCGTCGCAAGCGTTGGCTAAGACGACGTTTCAGTTGACAATTAGCCCCCAGCATGTTATGTTGGGGGCAACATTACATAAAGGAGACCATCATGCCTGCAGAACATCTTCGTTACAAAGAAGACGGCACCGTTGGTCTATACCAAGGATATTACTGCATGAACTGCGGGGTCGGTGGTGTCAACATGGTTGGATCCGGCCATGGACTAGGAAAATGCAAACCAAATCAAGAGCTTGTTCAAGAGCTTGAAAAACTGAATAGTGCCGCATAGCTCAGGGGTAGAGCACAGTCCTGATAAGACTGGGGTCCTTGGTTCAAATCCAAGTGTGGCAACCAACCAAAGGTATTAATATGTGGACAAAGCTTTTTGCTGTAGTATGCGTCGTAGGCACCGTCTCGTTGCTCACGGTCGTTTATATTGTTGTTGGTGAAACCCAAGACCTGGATCACGGCGAGGTTGACAGATGGGCCGCGACAGAATATACTATTGCCTGCATTGAAGCATGGAATGCTGGGCGTGGTATTCAAACTCATTCAACATACAGCCCTGCACCACGTTGTGAACTTCCTGACGAAGACGGTGTGTATTATCCGCTCGATTACACAATCAACTATGTGTGCGACGGCAACTACAACCTTACATTTACATTCAAGGGTGGAAGCTGGGGCATGGAATTTCCCGGATGCCGTGGAAGTACACGTACAGCTATTAGCTTAGAAGTTTCAGACTGATTAAAGGAGTCAATATCATGAAAACCCTTCGCCTCAAAAACAAAACCATCGCTCGTGTTGCTGATGACCATGCGTTCAAGATGGTCCAAAATGGTGACGCGCAATACATTCCCAAGAACGTGTGGAAGCGCGAAGTTCGCGACGCCAAAGAAGAGTAATGCTTGATCAGATCAAAAATCTCGTCGCTCTCTTCTGGCCTTGTGAGCATGAATGGCATGTAGATAGACAAGGATATCTGGAGCGTGGTGGTGATGGGCTGACAAGCGGAGCACATATTGGTGAATGGACCAAGTGGTATTGCGCCAGATGCAACTGCCAACGCACACATAAGAAAATTTGGTGAGAGAAATGACACAGAAGTTCAAGGTAAAGATTTTACGATCAGAATCCATCGTTGATTCATATGATGATTATTATACACGTAGCGTATTCTATCCGGTCTCAGGTGATTGGGATGAAGTAACTGCTGAGGAGCGTGAAAAGATTCGTGAAGCCATTCGTTATGCTAACTCAAAGCGTAACCGTGATGGTCACTATTTCATGGTGGAATACAGCGAAGATTTTCATGACGAAGTATTTGCTGGCGCTCGTGACTTCCTTGACAAGCAGCGCAAGGCACAGGAGCGTGAAGAAAAGCGCAAGAAAGAAGAAGCACAAAAGAAGGCGGAACGTGCTCAAGAGCGCAAGCGCAAGCAACTGGAAAAACTCAAGCGAGAACTGGGTGAAAACTGATGGGATTTCTTGAGATTGCCATTATTGTTTGTGTCGCAGCTCTCGTATTCGTTTTGGCTGATCAGGATAACGGCGGCCCTAGGTAACGGAAAGTGCCGGCAAGGTGTCAAACTGGATTCGAAATCCAGGGTAACCGAAAGGTTAGGGGTTCGATTCCTCCACTTTCTGCCATTGACAAACACTCAAATCGAGTGTATAAATAGAGATAACATGGAGAGGTGGCAGAGTCCGGCTTATTGCAGCGGTCTTGAAAACCGCCGTGGGCAGCGATGTCCACCCTGGGTTCAAATCCCAGTCTCTCCGCCAAAATATACGGAGGTGACAACCTGGTTGGTGCCAGGGCTGCCCTGCTAAGGCAAGTGTGGGAGTAACCCTTCCATTGAGTTCGATTCTCAGCGCCTCCGCCAAAACAAAGGTATAAGAATGACGCAGATAACCAACATGCCTCCTCAAATACCAAAATTGCGTATTTTCAAGACCAAGAACGGAGGAATTGAAATCAATACGCAAGACGGCCAAAAAATTATTCTAACTTCAGACGAAGTTAATGAATTGAAAGGTCGGCTATAAAAAGGACTTATAATGAGTGTTAACCTAAATGAAGTTGCTGCTGACCTCACCCTACGTGAAGGTCTTGAAGACAGCCAAAACATTACCAGCATCAAGGAATTTCTTGCAGTGTTGGGACAGCGTTGGCGGGAGATTGGTCCTGAAGCAGCGCAAGCAGAGTTTGAAGCCATTGTTGAGCGCGCTGGAACCAGCAGCGCACACAATGACTGACCAGTATTGCCCCGTCAGGCGGCCGGCTAGGGTCTTCTAAGCCTAAAGTGAGAGGTTCGACTCCTCTACGGGGTACCAATCAGTTGTGGTCTACGCATCACTACATGTACGGCCACAAAAAGGGGAAGAGACCATCTCGTAGTGGAGAGAAAAAGCGCCTGGCTCTTAACCAGGAGATTCGGAAGTGGTTATCCGGCCTTGGCGTGAGCCAGGGTAGCTTAAATTCCCCGAACATATTAGCGTAGGCACGGGACCCCACTGATTGTGTCGTCAACGCCCAGGTTGACTTAGAAGGCCTTTCAAGCGCCGTGGATCCGGTCTGCTAGGTTGGGATCTAGCAGGCTACCTAGGATCGCCAGTTATCTAATAGGTGCTGGCAACATAAATTCTGGTCCCTTAGTTTAGCGGTAAAACACCCGGCTTATATCCGGCATAGTCTCCAGATTAGAGAGCGTCGTAGGTTCGAATCCTACAGGGACCACCAATAAATATCGACATGAATTATCAAAAGATACATGATGCAATTATCAACCGGGCTAAGAACAGAAGTCTAAAATGTTATACTGAATCCCACCACATTATTCCTCGATGTATGGGTGGCTTAGATAACGAAGATAATTTAGTAAAGCTAACACCAGAAGAACATTATGTCGTGCATCAACTATTGGTAAAGATCTATCCAGATAATTACAAACTAATCAAAGCTGCCAACAGAATGTGCCAAGGGAGAGCCAACAACAAACTATATGGCTGGTTAAGACGCAGATTAGCAATTGCGATGGCTGAAAGCCAGACTGGTTCAGGGAATAGCCAATTTGGCAAAATATGGATACATAATGATAGCCTAAAACAATCAAAAAAGATTGATAAGAGCGATACTATACCTATTGGGTGGAAAAAAGGTAGAAAAATAAACTTTGAAATAGAATATGCGCAGTGCAAAGAATGCAATGAATCATATGTAAAAAATTCAAAATCACTTTTTTGTTCAAAAGAATGTCGAAATAACTTTCAATCAAAAAACTCACAAAAAACTGGCAAAAAAATTAAACATGATTCTATTGTTAGAGTATGTGTTAAAGTCTTAAATAAAGAAGGTTATCATTTTGATGAGTTAAAAGAAAAGATAATTCAACATTTATCTGAAGGATTAAATCCAAGACAGATTAGAGATTTATATGAGATAGATTATACAGATTTTGGAATGTTCATTAAGAAATCACTGAACATTACATTAAATGGGGATGTGGCTTAATTAGGAATTGGTATACTATGCGAGTTCAAACCTCGTAGCTTTAAGAGTTCGAATCTCTTCATCCCTACCAAATTTCTGGAGAAAAAGACCTCATGTAGGCATACAACAAGGAGACAGCATATGACACGGCTTGAACAAGTTGAGTATCGTTTGGATTATCTGTTGTCTCGGTATGAGGAAACACGCGACCCCACCCTGAGGTTGCCAATATCTATTCTTGCTGCCGAGCGACGTAAGCTATTGGCGCAAGAACAAAAACCTGCAGAGGTCGATTGAAAACAAAGCGGCGTATCGTTCATTCGGTACGCCGCTTTTTTTGTGAGCATAAGTAAGATGATGGAATCACCTTGTCGAAAAATTTGCAGAATTGAAAACGATGTCTGCGTAGGATGTAACCGTTCTTTATTTGAGATTGCTGCCTGGAGTCGCTTGACAGATGCTGAAAGGTCGCATATCATGGCCACAATAGATGACCCATGGAGACATCGTGATGGAAAAAGTTACCAACCCAAGCGTACAAGATCTGCTCGATCTCGTCGATCGTCTGGAACCAGTTGAACTGGAACGTCGTTATGCAGAGATCGTTGCTGCTCTGCAGGCACGTATGCAACAAGAGCAAGAGCCTTTCGTATGAGTGACGACAACACAGAAATGCCTATTGAAGAAGCGGTTGCTAATATCGTTGCAGCAATCGAAAATTTCGAGAACCTGGAACCAGAAACCCAGGCCCGCCTGCGCGGGTTCTTGGTACAGATGGGCGACGAGATTGCTCAAGCAGAATCTCGACAGCGTGAACTAGAACGAGCCAAGGCTGCTAGCAAGCGAGATTCTGCTCGCGAACGAAAGCGGTTGCGCGATGAACTGATTCCCAAATGGTGTGAAGAAAACCTCAAGCCTGGTATGATTGTAAAAGTCAAAGCCAACAGCGCAACTAAGTTTCGTGAAATCGAGACGATCAAGCCTGGCGAGGTGATGAAGAATGGTTACAAATTCGACGGCTATCTGACAGGGCGGCATGTGCGCTATGTTCGCAGGCGCGACTTGGAGACGCTCGAATTCGCTCACGAGCTTACGAGAGACGGATACATTACAGATCACGTGCTCAGGAACGTGCAGGGCGTTGTCTTGCGCCTTGACGCAAAGGGAAAGCCCGTTGTGACACCCATTATGGAGCTCATCGAAGGGGTCAACGAATGACGCAAAAATACGTGTTTGAACAGTAATGACGAGTTCAGTGAAGGCTTCAATCCAATGGACGAAGAAGCGGTTCGCGCATTTGAAGAAAGTCTACAAGATTTGCTAGATGTACATGGTGGTTGGGGCTCGACCTTTACTTTGAAACGTGTTATAGTAGATTTGTGAATGACTTAGATTTATATCGCAACAATGACGGGACCTATACAAGCCCAAGAAATGGTAAGACATATAAGTCTTTAAAAGCATTCCGATCGCACTGGTTCTATCCAGGACATGTGTCACCAGACACGTTCAAGAAAAGAATACCTGATGTCGAATGTCAACATTGTGGTAAGATATACAGCAAAGCTAACATAAGAAGACATGAGGCGTCCTGCCCTCACAACCCAATCAATATCAGAAAATGTCCTGTCTGTGATTCAAAAATACTGAATAACTATGCAGTGACGTGTTCTTATGCTTGCAGTAATACATACTTCAGACATGGTAATGAAGGCGGTTTGCAATACAAAACAGATGAGCAACTAAGAGAAGATAATCGCTATCGAGATATTTGTGCCCGGTATCATGAAATGTCTTGTGTAATATGCGGTGAAAATAACTTAGTTGAAGTTCATCACTTGAATGAAGATAGCAAAGATCATCGACCTGAAAACTTGGTACCGTTGTGCCCAACACACCACCAATACTGGCATTCTAGGTATCGACATTTAGTAGAAGACGTAGTATATAAATATATGGAACAAAAGTTCGGGCGTTAGGAAAGTCTGGTTAATCCGTCTGCTTTGGGAGCAGAAGAGCGAAGGTTCGAATCCTTCACGCCCGACCAATACTTCTTGGTACCACCGAGACCATTACATCTTACTTGTCGCTGTAGGACCGTGGCGGCGATAGCTCAACAAGAATCAAGGGCCCATAAGTCCTTCGGGGGTCATACAGCGAGAGTCCAAATCACGCTAGGCTAACGGTCTGCCACTATTTTTATACAAGAGGTAATAATGTATACTGAAGATCATTCGCATGATGGTTTTGTTTTTCGTAAAACGACTTTCCCTGGACAAACAGGCAGTTGGGAAGTTTATTGGAATGACTGGATATCAGTAGGCAATTATGGAAAGGATGAGTCTTTCAGTGAAATTGTGTCTCAATGGCCAGAAACCAAACAACAAATTATCAATGACCGACTCGCATACGATTAAACCTTACCTTACTCTAATCCAGTTCAATAATCTGCCATTATTAAACAACTATATGAGAAAATGATATGAAAAAGAACAACCATCTCATACGAGTGATGTATCTTAAAAATCGCCCAAGGAAGCGCATCAAAGATTTTAACATAGCGTTTGATTTTTCACGCAAAATCACATATAAAACTAAAAAAAAGAAATGACAAAGCCACACATCATTCACGTCAATCGCACACACATCGGCATGAACGCAAAGGATGGTGGCAATCGTCCTGTATACACTACCAAGCACAACAGCGGTCGCACGATCTATGCTAGAGAAGTGGTCATACATGGTCCGAGTCGTTTGGTATACAATGGTAACCAGTTGAGCTGTGGTGCACGAGCATGGATTGAAACACATGCTGATCTTGAGTTCATCGACGAAATGACTTTCCAAGAAGCAAGGGCGGCTGTAGAATGAAACTTCCTGAATATGTTTGCGTATGCGGTGTCTGTGAAGGCACGGGCGAGTACAAACAGATGTACACTGCTGGATGCGGTGGCGGTTATTACCACAGTATGGGACCATGCGACACTTGTCAGCAGGAAGGCAAGAGCAACTACCATAATGGTGTAGGATATGTCTACAAAGGAGATCGTCGATTTCGTCATAAAGGTGTTCCTGACAGTGTGCTCAATCAGATCAAACGCATGAACCAAGGACTAGTTGAAGAATGAAAAAGATGTATATCGCAGTCCTAGATGAGGTGCCTGATTTCATGGTGCCCACTCTTGTGGCTCACAGTGTGATCAATGCGCATCTGTATTTTGCAGACATCGACAAGATTTCTGAGCCCTGGTTTGATGATTATCAAGACTGGCTTGAGAACAGCTACAAGAAAGTCACTGTGCGAGTCAATCGTAAGGAGTTTGAGAAGATCAAAGAGAGCGGTATTCCGATCTGGCTAGGACACGAGAACACCACGCTCGATGGCGAAAAGAGTTGTGCAGTGGTCTTGCCGCTCGAAGACGATGATCGTCCCAATGTATTGAAGTTTGCTAAAACCTGGGCTCCCAATGTTGACTGATCCATGTGCACCGCGCAATCTTGTGCGCAAGAGAATTATCTATCGTAACTGTAACCCAGTTGCTCTCAAAGCTTCGCAGGCTATGGGTATGCTCCCTATGATCTTCTTAATTCCAATCGGATTCGCTGTAATAGTTGGGGTGTTACCAATTTGGGCCTTGATCACGGCCATGGTTATGATGATGTCAGGTATGGCGATTTATGTGACTCTTTGGTTCAAGATGTTGAACAAGATGAAAGAAAGTCCCCAAGATCGCAAGTTTGTCAACAAGATGATACAAGAGGAATACTGGTAATGACCAGCCAAGTGAAAGAGTGTGCCTGTCCAAACTGCGGTATTCCTCTTGATGCTGCCAGCGGAGTATCTGAAGCTGACGCACAGCCTCAGCCCATGGATATTACCGTTTGCTTTTATTGCAGCACTGTGTTAGAGTATACGGAAGATATGGATCTGTCCGCTGTTGATATCATGACGCTTCAACCTGAAGTGCGTGATTTGGTCACAATGACCTTGTTACAAATTCAAATGATGAGAGAAACAAGGACCCTACACTGATGAAACACAGTGATCTTGATATGAAATACAACACTAGCTGGAGTCAGCTTTACCATACCGACATGGGACGACACGTTGCCCGCATCATGGAGACCCCACGGCGTCACTACCACAATATCATTCATGTGCAGCGCCTCTATCGTCACGCTGCGCGACTGAAGGTTCCATATGACATTAACCTTGACTGTGCCATTCTCTGGCATGATGCCATTTACGACAGCGAGCCTGAAAAGGAATATCGTTCTGCCGAGGCCATGAAGGAAATGGACAAAGCACAACCTGAGTGGTTTGCGGGTGTTGACATCAGCGAAGCCGCTGCCTTGATTGTCAACACAATTGAGCACGTCTACACCCCACAGGTCAATCCCTGGATGATTCGACTTGACACTGTTGAACTGTCTGATCCTGACATGCGTTACGACAACTTCTGGTCGCTCATGGCAGAGGCCGGTGACCTATACGGCATCGACAATCCTACTGCCGCCCAGGGCACTATCGATTTTATGGAAAGCTTTCGTCAAACTCTTGCTTTGAATGCAGAACGAGACCTTGATTTTGCACTTGAATGGAGCCAGGCAGCTGAAGGCTGTGCTGACGTTATCACCATGGCACGAGTTACCACTGATATTTACAAGGGAGTAAACAATGTCTGAAGGTACGATTGGAAAAAAATACTGTATTGTAAGGTCAATTTTTGAAACAGACTTTGTAAGAATGATTGATGAAATGATTGATAACGGTTGGGTACCAATTGGTGGGCCATGGACGAATGGCAAATATATTCAACAAGCAATGATAAATGTAAGCCACGACCATATAGAAAAAGTAATCAAGGAGGCATTCGCTGATGATCTATCTGCCCTCGACCCTAACTCCCGTGCCTAGATATCCTGGTTACTTCTGGGACGTCAAAAGCCACAAAATGTTCAGCCTCAAGATGGGCGGCGAACTACGTGAGATGAAAGAGCGTCGTGTTCATCCCATCTTACTACAACGTGGTTACTGGCGCGGCCGTCTCAAGGTCGGCGACCGCTATTACCAACTCAGCAGAAACGGCCGCCGCCGCATAATGTTGGTGCGTGACCTCAAGAAACTCGAACTTGTCGACTATGACATTCCTGTTGTAATGAGAAAGGTGGAAGAACTAGCATGAAGATCAGTCCTGATAGCTGGCATTATAAGCTGTATGTATTCATGAGCCAGTGGAACGCTGCATGGCGTCATAAACTTGATCCCTGGGAATATCCACGTGGCAAGAACATGATTGGCCTATGTCCATATATGCGTATGATCCTTATCTGGGGGCCGCTGAGCATATTGAGCAACCTACTACCAATCGGTGCAGTATATGCAGCCTTTGTGATGTTCCCCGCAGCCGTCAATGGCACGGCTGGCATTGCTTGGTTGGTGGGCTCCGTCATTGCTCTTGCAGTATCCTTCTTTTTGATCGGCTGGATAGCCCACCTCATTGGCGTAGTTCGAGAGCAGCGCCGTGATTCTCGTATCCAGCGCGAGTTTGAAGATCTTGATGTCGAGCCCAAAGAAACATTCTTTGGACTCATTAAACAATACATTGTAGCAATAAAAACACGTATTTGCCCTGTTTTGGAGTTAGAAGATGATTAATCAACATCAACCACGTTGGTATCATAATCTGATGTTACCCTTTGGTATACAAATACTGATTGTCATGGCGGCTGGGATAATTACCCTTGCTCAATTTGGCGTCTATAGAGGCATACAAGAAAACATTGTCGTGTTTGCCGGCGTCTGTGAAGGCGTTTTGGGTCCTGTAACAGGACAGACTGAGGACGGTGACGATATTATTCGCCAAGGCGCACAAGCACGGTGTGGCGAGACGATAGTCAACCTAGGTGCTTTGGAAAACAAATATCTTTACCTCTTGTTGACAGCTGAAACTGAGCCTGTTATTGTTTGTACAAAGACACAAAGCGAATATTTGCGCGAAATCAATTGGCGATGTGAAATCAATCCTGAAGAAGAGACAGAAGCAACATGACAAAAGTTTTCCTCAAGAGCGGCGGCACGATTCGAGTTCGTGATAGCGGTGCAGTCCAAGCCTATGACAATCTTCCGGCGGAGACCTACACTGTCAAGTTTGACGAACGTGCTGGTGAGTTCTTCCTTGAGCAGATTGAAAACTTCACACTCCCCACGAAGATTTACGGCAAGAACGTAAATCACAGTGTGAGAATTCTCAAAACGTTTGATGATCGTCCTGGTAGCACTGGTGTTCTTCTCAGCGGCATCAAGGGTGCCGGCAAAACCTTGCTCGGCAAACAGGTTGCAGTGGCCGCACGTGAACGCGGATACCCAACCATCGTGATCAACAAAGATTGGCATGGTGATGAGTTCAATGCCTTCATTCAGAGTATTACCACACCCGCTGTGATCTTGTTCGACGAGTTTGAGAAGATCTATGATTACCATACTCAGCGCAAGGTGCTTACCTTGTTTGATGGTGTGTTCCCCAGTCGCAAGCTGTTCATCGTGACCACTAACACTGAGCGTGAAATTAGTGAGTTCATGCAGAACCGTCCTGGTCGTATCTACTACAACTTTGAGTTCAACACGCTGGGGCAAGACTTCATTCAAGAATTTCTTGAGGATCGTCTCGAGGACCAGAGCCAGATTCCGGCCATCCTCAAGTACACTCAGGTGTTCAGCTTCTTCAACTTTGACATGCTCAATGCAGCGGTTGAAGAAATGAACCGTTACGGCGAAACGCTTGCTGAAGTTCTTGAAGTGCTCAACATCAAGCCTGAGAATCGCAGCACTGATACCTACAAGCTTGAGGTTGACGTTAACGGCGAGCGCTACGTCATTGATCGCGGCTATGGTGGCTTTCAGCCCAACAACTTCGAGTACACGCTTTGGACTGACTGCGACATGCCCAAGCCTCTCGAAAGTGTGCCTGCTACCAAGAATGTTCTTGAAGAAGTGGCCAAGGCCACTAGCGATGGTGATCAATACATCGTTTTCGATCCCACCAAGATCGAAAGCTTTGACCAGGTGACCAACACGTTCACCTACACTGTGGAGGCTGGCAATCGCACTGTCAAACTCTTTGTAACACGTAACGATCCGCTGGATAAGTGGAAGTACCACCCAGATGCATATTAAGGAGTAAACAATGGGTATTCTAGAATTTGGACTATTGGCATTGGCTGGTTTGGGCGTGTTCGTCGCCGCCGGCATCATTGCCGCAGAAATGGATAGCGCGCTGATGTCAGTGGCAACCTTTGTCATTGGACTCATTACACTGAGTTGGGGATTTGGCGTTCCAATCTGGGCCACATTCACAGCCAATCCGCTGATGATTGTTGGGGCCATTATCATCTACATTGCAGTAGGTGCAGCATACACCGCGGTATGGAAATGGCCAGACTTTATTCGCAAGAATAGAGAGATTATCCTGCGTGAATATAACGATTGGGCTCATAAAAACCAGAATGGCGACAACAGTTTCGAAGCCTATCTGGAGAGCTCAAACTATGAGTACAATGCATACCAGCATAAAGAGCGTCTAGGCACTTGGGTTGGTATGTGGCCGTTCAGCTTTGTCTGGGACGTCAGCCGCCGACCTGCAATTTGGCTGTGGAATGTGACCTACACCAGCCTTGGCGAAGCTTTTCAAAATATCGGCAAGCGCACTGCACGTAAGATTCACGAACGGGGTGAATAATTCGAAAAGGCGCTAAAAATAACTCAAATTTTAAAGTATGCCTTGATTTTTTAGGGCATACTTTTTATTTTTAGAATGGAAGAACAATGAGTAAAGCATGGCTAGTAAGCGATACCCACTTTGGGCATCACGGCTGCTACACGAAATTTACGGACATGAGAACAGGCGAGCCAATTCGCCCCTGGGCGAGCTCTGCAGATGAAGGTGACGAGATCATTCGCGAGACCTGGAACTCAAGAGTGCGGCCGAATGATCGTGTTTACCATCTAGGAGATGTAGCGATCCCACGCAAAGGCCTCAAGTGCATGGAAGGACTGCATGGTAAGAAGATCTTGCTGCGCGGCAACCATGACATCTTCAAGCTGAAAGATTACGCTGAGTATTTTGAAGATCTGCGCGGCACACACAAGGTTGCCGATCTCATCCTCACTCATTATCCAATCCATCCAGAGAGTATTCCATACCACTGGTGCCGTGGCATTGTGCATGGACACACTCACAGCAACCTGGTGCGTTTGGAGAACGATGAGCCGGATCCACGGTTTGAGAACGTCTGCATTGAACACACAGATTGTGGACCGATTGAACTAGAAGAAGTCCGGGCCAGATTCCCAGAGCTTGGCACATTTGGAGAGATGTTTGCAGATGAACCTGTTCTCTAAAATCTGGCAGCTATATGTTGACAGCGCAGAGTATATCGTGATTGTAGCCTTCGTATTCATGTTCATACCTGAGGCACTAATTTCAGGAATGTGGCTCTGGTACCCAGCAGTATTTTTGTTCGCGATGCCAGCAGTTTTCATCATGATTCAGCGCAATCGGTAAACAGTATGTTGCTGAAAATCAACGAAAAATAACTTACTTTCAACACATTCTTACATTATATTGATAGGTGACCGGGAGGCTCATAAACAAGCCCCCACTTGGAGTCGCCTGGTCGAACAACTTGGAGGGCTAGCTTCGGCTGGTCCTCCTTTTTTACAACAAAAAACACTTGTGCATAAAACTGTTTACAAAATAAGCCTAATATAACAAAGTTTAAACACATTTGTCTGTTACTTTATTTCAGCTAGGCAATTATGCCTGGTATAACCCCTTAACTTTGAAGAAAAGGAAATTTCAATGAAACTTCTCACAACTGCCGCAGTTGCGGCTACCCTCGCATTTGCAGCACCTGCACTTGCAACATGTAACCTCTGTGGCGACATGGCTGTTGGTCAGGTCTCTGGCGCAGTAACTTCTCATTCCACAAGCGGTGGTCTTGCTGCAACTGGCGGACTTGCATTCGGTGGAATGGACGGCTACAGCCGTGTTGAAAACTTCAGCGGAGCAATGAACTCTTCTGGTGTTTCTGGCGGTCTTACCTTCAATGAACTTGACGGACACATCTGGGAAGGCAACCGCAATGGCGGCGTCCTTACCAGTGTTGACGGCATCGAAGTTGACGTGACTCTCGACACCTTTAGCCTCAGCGAACAGGTTTCCGAAAACCGTGTCATCGACAACGGCCTCGGCACTGTTGGCGTGGGCGGTGGTCTTGGCCTCAGCGGTGGTTCAGCGTTTGGTCAGGGCGGCTTTGTTGCTCTTGGTAGCGCTCGCTGGTAATCCAGTAAACAACAACCAGTCAGGCCTCCGGGCCTGACTAACAACCTCCATTCAAACAGAAGAGATTTATCATGAAGTATGCACTTTCCATCCTCGCTGTTGTCGTAATGACCGATGCAGCATCTGCAAACGGTATTGGCGCCAATGCTGATTCACAATCCCAAAGTGGTGCACAAGCCATCATCAATATCGAAGGTAGCACTGTTCCCCAAACTGTGTTTGAAGGCAGCGACGTACCCAACAACACGCCCAGCGTCGGCGCACCTAGCACTATGCACACCGCACCATGTGTCATCGGTCGCTCCACTGGATTCAGCGTTCCTGGCTTCGGATTCAGCAATTCCAACGGGCGCGTTGAAAACAACTGTAACAGCCGTGAAGAGGTTGGCTTCATTGCTCAGCTGATGAACATGCCACACGGTTCTGCCCGTCAAGCTGCAATCTTTCACGCATGTGCAACTGACGCAAGCCTCCGCGCAACGCTGGTTGCAATGGGCGCCTGCACCACAGCAACGCCTGCGGTTGATTCCAGCGACACCACCCCACGTCGCAGCGATGTGACTGACAGCCGCCCTGCGCTTGAAGTAACCTGTGAACGTCGTGACGGAAACATTGTCCCCATCGTCACACGTCGTGTTGCAAATGCTTACAGCACCGCAGAAATCCAGGCAGTTTGCCGTCAGTGATTTCGACGACAATGAAACAAAGAAGGGCCTTCGGGCCCTTTTTTACGACTAAATGCTTGACATCACCAAGACACTTTGCTATATTAAACATGTAAGCAAAGGAGATATGATATGTTTGCAACGGTTACCAAAGTGATCTTCACCAAAGAAGAGCCTCGTGTGGGTGAGACTGTTGTCCGTCTCATTGCGTTTGAATACGACCCTGACACGGGTGCGCTGAGTGTGCATGATATCCTTGAAACTGATGCAGACAATGCAGCAGCCATTCGCTGGCTGGCGATCAAGGCGGTGTATGATTACACGAATGCTGAGATCGTGTTCCCCCAGGACCGCACCGTTGATGACTTTGACACGGGTCGTACTCGCAAGATGCAGAGCAAGATCATCCGCGCTATCCAGCAACTCGAGGCGTAAACAAACAATGCTGTTGCCCGAACGCCATTACAAAGCACGTAGCCGCGCTGGATTTATCCATCTCGCGATCGTAGCAGTTGTTCTGATTCTGGTTGCAGTTGCAGTTTTTGATGCTACAATGGGCTATGTAGACGATTTTGTCGAGAAAATGGAGACTGAAATTAATGTCTAAATATGGCCCACGGTTTCATAAGCCTGCTCTTGGCGTTCGTTACGACAAACATTTCAACTTTGGTGGTGAGTGGCATTTTGCAGGTGGCAAAAAGTCCGATCCCAAAACTTACACCGTCACGATGACTGCCAAGGGCTTTACCTGTGACTGCCCTGGGTTCAAGTTTCGTGGCAAGTGTAAGCATGTACAGATGATTGGTGAAACAGTGGATCTGATTGCATCATGAAACTGATTGACGCCATGCCCGAAGAGTTTGCTCGTTATCATACTGCCGAGCGAGCACATCGTTATGCTGATGTTGAAGTGGTTGCTGAATACCGCTATGGTTGGCCAGGGCCGCAAAAGAATGTGCACTACTGGGTTGAACTGAAAAACGGATATGGTGTCGGCTGGAACGAGAATCCGTCTCGTGGTTGGAGTTTTCCTGTGGTCCGTGTCAAGGTCAAGTAAGACGTTTTGCTATGAAGTAAGTGTTTGACGACAAACATTTTTTACGTTATATTGATCAACATGACAGATAGCAAAGACGATAAACCCAACTACACCATTGAGATTGCACCTGGCGCCTTTGACAATTTCGAAGGAACACAGGAAGAACTCGATGAGATGCTTGCCGATATCACCCGTATGGCTGAAGACGGCACTTTGATGGAACAGTCAGAGCCTCTTGATCTTGAGGCTCTGTTTGAAGAAGATCCTGAAACAGCTCTGCGCCTTGCAAATGATCTAGGTCTATTCGAAGATCTTGTAGACGAGCATGGCAATGAAGTTAGTTTTGATGAAATTCGTGAAGCTATGCGTGAAGAAAGAAAACGCAAACTAAACTGAAAAAAGTTGAAAAAAGTTGAAAAAAGTGGTTGACTTACCTGCACTTACGAGGACCACGCATCTTAGCCTTAGCTTCTTCCGAATGTTTTCTGCCACGTAGAGACTCAGCAATTTTTTTCTTAGTTTCTTCAGATTTTGTTGGTCCAGGATTACCCTTTTTTGTAGCAGAAATGGCTCGTTTTTGTTCTTCGGACATCGGACCTCGTTTCATACCGCGCCGCACTTCACTCATTCGTTCCTTCGTTTCCTTGCTCAATACTTTTCCTGTGTGAGCCACCGACATCTTCTTTTTAGTATCTTCAGAGTGCCGTGTTCCTTTACGGGCAGTAGAAATTTTACTCTTTACCTGCTCACTCATTATCGCAAGCGGCCAACTACCAGCTCGCTCATTGATCCACCGTTTTGATTGATCAACCTGCAACAATTTTAGAACCTTATCTTCCCACAGCATCGCTTTTTGTGGACTATCAAATACGCGACGAACTTCGATTATATCTGGTTCTCCAAACATAAGACGTTCTTGTTCCACTAACTTTGACGAGGTAAAATAAGTTTTCCATAAATCATTTGGATGACAATTTTGACCGTAACGGACTCCGTAATACCAGCGGTCACGATTAGACCACCCAATCAGGTAAGTGTACGGCTGATGATAAATATTCATTGCTGTTGCTCCTGTAAGCGATAGGGTAGTTGGGATGCCCGTCCGCGAACTACACAAATATTTATCATATTTTTTTGAAAAAAAGTATTGACACGCATACATACTAATGCTATATTGGTAAAACAAGTTGAGCAGTAACACAGACACACGTTCAACACGCTCTTTGAAAATTTAGTAGACCGCAAGAGGAAATACATTTCCACATGCGCACTGCCTGGTTATAGTAACACAGGATAATCCGCTGCGTCGGGCCTGAAGGGGAAAATCCCGCGCTGTGTTGAAAACACTATACAGTCAAAACGTTGAGATAATATCAAGATGCGAGTGGTGCGTAGCTGAAAATGTATTTCCGATGACAGCAAAATATGGTCTTGTCATTTACGTGTAGTAGCTTCCATTGAGTTTTACGGAAGTAGGCCGGCATAATACTAGCTGAACCCAAGTCTCAAGGGTATTATAAGCCTGAAAGCTACTATAGCTGAATGACAAGACATAGGTCTTGACTACTGTGTGCGCAGGGATGTTTGTTTTCCTTTCCCTTTGCTTACACAAAACATGTCGCAAATAACCCTGCGTACTCACTAGTCAAGACTTCAGTTAGGTCCCTTTGTTTGATGATAACATAGATCGGCTAAGCATCGACATCGTAGCTATCGGAAAGCCGTGATAGCATTAGACGGACCATGGAGTTGACAGATCCAGGCCTTGAGCCAAATACCTGTCCCGACTGTTTCGGCAGTCGGAGAGAATTCAGCTGGTTGCATCTGGGTAGTTATGTTAGATGCGTAAACAAAGAACGAGGTTAGCGCCTCACCAAGAATCCAGCAACAGAATAAAAGCATGGATACTTGCCCTTGGGTAACCAAGAGGTAATGGGGGAGGTCTACACGCCCCCGGGGATCGAAAGAGACTAAGCCATGCAAGCCTGGGTTAGGTTTGACTCGCACAATGAGGCGAAAGCAAACCCCGTCAGTGGGATGGCGGTAGGCAGTAAGTTAGTGTTATAAGTCCGAAAGGATATGGACAGAGGCGATCGCTGAGTCCTAAACGCTGTGGTGGCGTCCTCTTATAACATACCAAACTAACAAATGCTGAAAACTAACAGGTAGTCACCTAGTCTGAGCTGGCAGGCAAAGGCAAAGTGGCAGTATTAGAGTTGAAGGCAAAGTATAAAGACGGAAACTTGAAATACGGTCGAGTATCCCGCAAGGAGAAAGATAGTCGGTGTGTTGTATTTTGACCTCCAAAAGAGGTTGAAGCAACTGGAGTAGCACATCGAATGTTGTAGAAATCGCAACTGTAGCTCAAAGGTAGAGCACAAGTCTTCAGAACTTGATGTTGAGGGTTCAATTCCCTTCATTGCATATGATTAAAGCGAAAGACTGCTCCGGTATGTTGTTAAAGACGCTTAATACCAAACACTTCGGTGAATTTGGTCTACTGATGCTCGCAAGGCAAAGGTAGTTGTTTCGAGAGAAGACGTAAGGGGTTAGCGCCTCTGAACTGCCCGCAAGGCAGGCGGAAGATCAAAGGACGAGTAGCAACATATGACCCGTGAACCGCCACACGGTAAAAAAGGCAGCGTTGATCGATACTGCCAAGCTGATGAAGCTGGTATGTGGATAACGGATTAACCAACCATGCAACGGTTAGGGTACGGTCCAAAGTCGGTTATGGAAATTAAGTAATCTCATTATTTCCACATTTATTATCTTAGAAAAATACAATGCAAGAAACTATCAAAAAGATTAAAAAGCAACGATTAAAGTTGAAATCATTGCCGCCTGCTCCAAGCAATAGTGTTCGAAAGAAACAAACGCTTGTCGAGCGAAAGCAATGGAAAAAAGTTGAACAACAACGTAGAGCATTGAAGGACTCAGTACGAGACCTAAACACGTATCTATCATATCAAATTTTAGTCGCCGCTGAAAAACAAGAATTATCGCTAACTCCTTTGTTTGAAGGAACCATAACACAATATAGATATCTTGCAGGATTTGAATTTACTAATAACGATTTACGAAAGGTCAGAGGATATAATTTATTGTGTTCCAGAGGATTCTACAATCGAGAAACCAATATCCTGGGAGTAGTTAAAGATCATAGAATTTCAATTAAGTATGGGTTTGAAAACAATATTGATCCAAAAGTCATAGGGCATCCTGCAAATTGTGAATTTTTGTATTTCAAGCAAAATGCAGCAAAAAGTGCAGATTGTTCAATTACATTAGAACAACTTAAAGAAGAAATTAAGAACTGGTAGTTTTTAAAATGGAAAGGCTTGTTGATGGATGCCACAGTCTGTGGAGAATCAAGGGCAAGCCGACGCAGCGGCGGGACAGGGGGCCAGCGCGTAAAATTAAGGAAGAGATATGTCAGATGAAGAAATTCCAAACTTGGCCGATCTGCTAAAGGATCCAGATTTTTTAGCCAAGTTAAAAAACTCAATTGATGAGTTAATAGATGAACTACCTGAAGATGTTTCAAAGGAAGATGTCGAAGGGCTAGAAGAAGTCGAAAATCTCATCAAGA
>Ga0102938_10000394_pt1 | contig 31905 bp, 21 predicted proteins | sample SalPonR2_B_D2_MG_FD_84516 | JGI IMG/M metagenome (GOLD analysis project Ga0102938, IMG submission 84516) | Salt pond soil microbial communities from South San Francisco under conditions of wetland restoration - Salt Pond MetaG R2_B_D2_MG | ecosystem: Environmental > Aquatic > Marine >... | reverse complement strand
CATGACGGCATCGATGTCGTCTCGATCCAGAACCTTACGATAGTCCTTGTAGGCATCGGGTTTCTTGCCTTGTTTCTCCGCGACTTTGTCCACGTTGGTTCCTAAAACCTTCTCGTCCACGTCGACGAGGGCGGCAAAGTCGGCAAACTTGAACGATTTGTTTGTGATCGTCCAACCTTGGTTTCGCAGCCCGATCGTCGCAAAGACGGGTCGCGCGGTGGAAGCCTGAAGACCGAACGCTCGATCGGCCGAGGGCAAAAAAATGCCGGCCGCACCGGCCGCGGTCACACCGCGAAGAAACTGACGACGATTGGAGGCACGCGATTTGGACACGGAATCGAAACCTTAATTCAAAGTGGGCAGGGGGGCAGCAGGGCAGGGCACCGGAGTCCCGTCCTGGGAAATCGAAGCGGCGGGACACTCGGCTGAAGCAAAGTGCCCGACAGCGGGGAATCGATTATAGCTTGACGCAGGGCCCGATTGGAATGTTCGCCCTGACACAAACTGACGCACTTGCAGCGACGGTTCAGCCCCTAATGCTTGGTGGCGGAGAGCGGCTGAATCCAAGCTTGCTGCTTTTGACCTTCGAACGACGGGTCGACGTGCGGCCGACTGCTCGTCACGACCGCCCGAACGTACAGCTCTGTGTCGGTTAATGAATACGAAGGCCGCAAATCCGTGGACGTGGCCACGACGACACCGATGCGTTGGTCGTCGCCGAGGTTTTCATCGCCGCGAAGTGTCGCGATAAAGTCGGTCCGATAGGTCACGCCGTCCTCCGGCTTGATCGACAGACGCAAGGTACCGCTCGATCCGTCACGAACGACGTCGATCAACTCGACTCCGCTGGAGGCATAAAAATCACCACGCTTGATTGCGGCGACGATATGCTCCGGCGTCAAGAAAAGACTGCGGACCATGACCCAACCGCGACCGGGATGCGAACCGGGTTGACCGTGATACTCGTGGCTGTCGTCGACCGCGATGCCCATCATCAGCGGAGCATCCAGCCGTGTCCGGCGGATCGCGTTGATCAAGTCCCACATTCGTTCGATCGACGGATGGTCGTCGTCACCCAAATGATTGACGCCCGGGTGACCGTTGTAGACCTCGAAGAATTCTTCGGCGACCACGGCGGCGAGGTCTTCCGCGGTCATCGCGAAACCGAAGTTCGGATGATTGACATGCGGCAAGACGTTGATGCCGTGTTGTTTGCCGTGTTCGATGATCGCCCGCAGATTGTTCTGCATCGCCGCACGAACCGTATCACCACGAGCCGGCGGGATGACCTCGACGATGTTCGTGGCGTTGATATGGACCGGCTTCCCTTCGGCGCGATCACTGATTTCTTCGGCTTGGATGAACAGAAATTGCTCGGATTCCTCCAACAGATGGCGGAATTCCGAGAGCGGTTTCAGCTTCACTTCAAAGTCCGTCCCACCAGATTCACCACGCGTTTCGACCCAATGGTCGCCGAATCGTTCCTTGTATCGATCCAGAACCCCGGCGTCACTGCGTTTGACGACATCGCTGACTCGCATCCAGCGTTCGCCTTGGCTGAGCACGTTGTGATCGGTCAGCGCAAGAAAATGGTAGCCGTGTTTCTTGTACCAATCGCCGATCATCTCCGGGAATTCATCGCCATCACTCCACAGCGAATGCGTGTGCAGATTTCCTTTCCACCACCGCACGGCCGGATCGTCGGCACGTGTGGTCATGACAGCCAACGCTGCCAAAGCAAAGGAGATGACGCGGAGCATATTGACTATTCCTTGAACGGGGTTTGAAAAAGCACGAAATCAGCGGATCGGGTCGACAGTATAATCAGCGACGACGCGGTCCTGCGGTGAACGTCATCGTCAATTCACGTTCGGGGCCCCGCATGCTCGGGGGTCCACACGATCAATGACGGCAAAAGAAAACGACACGGTCGATACAGCGAATTTGACGTGGACAACGGTTCCTCTGAGGCGTTCAATGAGACGGAGGAAGTAAAACAATGAAACAGTCACGCCGGAACGAATCCCGGATCGCCAAATCGATGACTCATCCGACCTCGATTTTACTGTCACTCGTCGTCGTCATCGTGTCGGCATCCGTGGCCCGTAAATCGTCGGCCGATCAACCCGTCTCGGCGACAAAGATGTACGAGAAATGGCGGGCGTCACAACCGCGTTCTTTCCGAAACGCCAACCCCGCGACGGCGACCGACTCGCAGCGGGAATGGGTCACCGTCCCCGACGATCAACCACCGACACCGGCGGCTCGTCGCCTGTCACGGATTGCTGCCGGCTCCCGGTACGTTCCCCGGTCCCGGTACGTTCCCCGGCCCCGGTACGTTCCCCGGTCCCCTGGATCGTCCTCCCAAGCGATGCGACACCTGTTGATCCGTGAGCTGTCGGATGATGGCGTTCGTTCGCCGTATCGTAGCTTCATTCCCGGCATCAACTACGGCGTTCGATCGCCCCGGGCCGACTTCATCCCCGGCATCAATTACGGCGTTCGGTCAACCGTTCCGGGCCTGCGACGCCGGTAGCGACGATTCCGAATGAAGCGTCGCTTGTTCGCCGGATCGCGTCTCGGCCGTCGAGGGCAAACGCATCTTCCGTGCAGCATCGATCCGACGGTCTTGATTCGTCGATCGCGTCAACGGCCCATGTTGGCTCGCAGCTGTGTGGCGTGCCGACTCGCGGCCTCGGGCTCTTTCGACACGAGGTTGATGTCTTCGTCCGGATCGCTACGGTGATCGAACAACATGGCTCCTTTGAAAGTTCCGTCACGCAGGGTGTATTCGGCGTAGCGCATCGTGTCGGTCCGAATCGTATCGCCTTTGCCGAACCGACTGATCGCAAAGGGCTTGCCCGGTCGACTCGGGTCCTCCATGACGTTGACGAAGCTGCTGCCTTCCACGTGGCTCGGCGTCGACAGACCAGCCAATTCACAGAGGGACGGATAGATGTCGATGAACTCCGTCAGCGCGGTGACACGCTCCCCCGCATCGAATCGGCTCGCATCGGGTGACTTGACGATCAGCGGCGCGTGCATCGAAGTCTCGAAACACGAATGCTTGTTCCACATGCCGTGTTCGCCGAGTTGCCACCCGTGATCTCCCCAAAGCACGACGATCGTATTTTTGCTCAGCCCTGTTTCGTCCAGGGTTTCAAGCACGCGTCCCACCTGAGCGTCCGTGAAACTGACGCACGCGTAGTAACCATGGATCAAGGAAATCGCCGTTTCACGATCCAACGGTTGGCTCGGGTGGATGCCGGCATAGCTCCGCAACTCGCCTGAATTGTGAACCGCGTCGGACGGCACATCGGTCGGAATTCGATAGTTCTCGGGCAGCTCGATTTTCTCTCGATCGTACAAATCCCAGTACTTCTTCGGGGCCACGAACGGCAGGTGAGGCTTCAAAAAACCGACCGCCAGAAAGAACGGCTGATCTGGTGATTCGGCGAATCTCCTCAAGTACTGACTCGTCTTTTGAGCGGCTTCACCGTCGCTGTATTCATCGTCATCGGCATCGAAAGATTCAAACGGCAGCGGCCGCGGACGGTTCTTTTGGGGCCACTTGCGTTGATTCTCCGCTTGCGCGGCCGCCGCGGCTTCCACATCCCGGTAGCCGCCGAGATTGGAACGCCAAGGGGCTTCGGACCATCCCGACACGTGGTCTGTTTTGTGATGAAGAACTTTTCCAAGGCTGATGGTTGTGTAGCCGTTGTTCTTGAAATGCGTGTGCAAGGGCAGGGCATCCGACGCGTCTTTTTCGGCCCACGTCGTGTAACTCACAAAGCGTTGGGCGGTCGGCCGGACGCTCGTCATCAAGGCGGCCCGAGACGCACCGCAAGTCGCCACCATGCAATAGGCCCGCTCGAACAGAACACCTTCGCTGGCCAATCGATCGATGTTGGGCGAATGAATGTGCGAACGCCCGTAACAGGCCAGTTCCGGTCGCAGGTCATCGACCGCGATGAACAGCACATTCGGTCGCTCATTCGCATCGACTGGTGGGCCACCGAGCATCACGGCGGTCACCAGGACGAGAAAAAGTTGCATCTTCATTGTGGATGGTCCGGTGGAGCGTGGAGAAGGAGATTGCAATGGCAAGAAAGAAACATTTGAAGCGATCAGTTTAGCGACGAACCGAGAATACTTTTCGCGTTTCCCGTCGCCGGGCCCGCACGGCAGTCGTCTCGGACGCGCTGATCGGACGACGTCGCCCTGTTCCGCCCGTCCCGCCGCGGCACTTTGTCCGCCTGGATCCGGGAGCTCTCGCCGAGAGCCGGAAATGTCGTCATGATTTCGTTTTGCGGCATCGAAGCAACTCACCCAGCGACGGTACGAAAAATGAACGACGATCAAAACCGCTCGGCTCCCGATCCCATCGACGCGCATCCGCGGCACCCCCTGGGGTCCCGAGCAAAAGTGCTGCTTTGCAGCGTGTTCGGACCGTACGCCCAAAACGACGGAGTGGGCAGTCGTGTCATCAACCCCATGGAACTGTATCACAATCAGGTCACGCGTGTACAACAAGCCTACTCCTTGCGAACGTTCCAGCGATCGTGGGGGTTGATGTTGATCCAGTCCAACCTGCAGGCCGCATGCACACTACTGGATTTTCCCACCGAACAGCGGTTCGTCGAAGAGATCAAGTCGAATTCGTATGACGTCGTCGGCATCAGTTCGATCCAGACCAATCTGATCAAAGTCCGCAAGATGTGCCGCCTGATTCGCAAACATCTTCCTCACGCGACCATCGTGATCGGCGGTCACATCGCGAACTTGCCGGACCTGCAACGTTGGTGCGACACCGACCATGTCGTTCGTGGTGACGGGGTGCGATGGATGAGGCGTTTCTTGGGCGAAGACGCCGGCCAACCGCTCCGTCACCCCAAAGTGTTGGCGAACATCGGCACACGGATTCTGGGAGTGACATTGAAAAATCACCCCGGCGACCACTCCGCGACACTCATTCCGTCGGCCGGTTGCCCGATGGGATGCAACTTTTGCTCCACCTCCGCGATGTTCGGCGGAAAAGGAAAATACGTCAAGTTTTTTGAAACCGGCAACCAACTGTTCGACGTGATGTGTCAACTGGAAGAGAGCTTAAACACTCAAGCCTTCTTCGTGATGGACGAGAACTTTCTGGTCGACAAGCCCCGCGCGTTGCAATTGCTGGAGCTGATGAAACATCACGGCAAAGCTTGGAGCATGTATGTTTTCAGCAGCGCCAACGTGTTGCAAAAATACACCATGCAAGAACTCGTCGAACTTGGCGTCAGTTGGGTCTGGATGGGACTGGAAGGCAAGAACTCGCAATACAAGAAACTTGCCGGCACCGACACCGTGTCACTCGTCAAGGAACTTCAAGCTCACGGCATCCGAGTCCTCGGCTCGACAATCATCGGACTGGAGGAACACACGCCGGAGAACATCGACGACGCGATCGATCACGCCGTCGGTCACGGAACCGAGTTTCATCAGTTCATGCTTTACACACCGATCCCAGGCACACCGCTATTCGCCGAGCATTCGAAAAACGACACACTGCTTCGGCCCGATGAGATCTCGATCGCTGACATTCACGGACAGCTCAAATTCAATTTCCACCATCCTCACATCAAAGACGGCCAGGAGACCGAGTTCTTGTTGCGTGCCTTTCACAAGGACTTCGAAGTCAACGGCCCCAGTGTTGTGCGAATCATCCGAACGAACTTGCGTGCCTGGCAACGCTACCACAACCATGGCGATGAACGCGTCCGAACTCGCTTTGCCAACGAAGCGGCGAATCTGCCGGTCAACTATGCGGGAGTCCTTTGGGCGACACGCGAAGCCTATCCCGACGACCCCGCTTTGAAGGCGGAAATTACCGACTTGCTCGAACAGATCCACGAATTATTCGGTGAAGCGTCACGTCGCGGTGCCTCGATCGTCGGCCGTTTTCTTTATCGACGACTGAAACAGGAACAGTCAAGATTGGAAAAAGGTTGGACCTACGAACCACCGACGTTCTATGAAACGAACCGAGTCGAGCGAGACGGTGACGCGTGGACGACCGAGACTCCCCATCCGGCGCCGGCCCTCGCCTGTAACTGCGCATCGGTCGACTGATTTCGTGGTGCCGGTTTGAACACCCCGCCACGCACCACCGTCGCATTGGTTCGTCTCGACAGGCGGAAAGGTGCGAAAAAGTCGCTCGAATACCCGGAGCGACAGAACGCTTGTGCAAAGCCACGTTCGCTCGCGGTGCGATCCCCCTAAGGTTGCGATGATCGCCTTTCTCGGTTTACGTTTCGCCCTCGATCGGCTTGAAGGATGGCCCGTCAAGCCGTGTCTCTCTTGCGGTTCACCGAACCGTGAGCTAGTGTTCGAGGCACGTTACTTCGCCGAGTTCGAGAATCCACCGCCATGATCCACGAAAAACAGATTTCGAGTTCTTCTGTCACTCCGCCTTAATCAAAAGCGCGTCGAGTCGTTTCGTGTTCTTGGATCTCTTTCCGATTGGCACCGGTCTTCCCGCTGGACAACTTGCGCGATCGTTCTGCCTCCATAAATTCTGCCCCAATCAGCTCTGCTCCCAATGCTCGACCTCTTTCGTTCCCAGCCGCACAACCTCAAGAATGAACTCCTGTCCGGATTGACCGTCTCCTTGGCACTGGTCCCCGAGGCGATCGCGTTCGCGTTCGTCGCGGGCGTCTCCCCGATCATCGGCCTGTACTCGGCCTTCTTCATCGGCTTGATCTGCGCCCTGTTCGGCGGACGGCCGGGCATGATCTCCGGTGCGACCGGCGCGATGGCCGTCGTCGTCGTCGGCTTGGTTGCCATTCACGGTATCGAATACTTGTTTCCGACGGTGATCCTCTGTGGGTTACTTCAGTTAGCCGTCGGCTTCGCCCGCTTGGGCGTGTTGATTCGCATGGTGCCGCACTCGGTGATGCTGGGATTCGTCAACGGCCTGGCGATCGTGATTTGTATGGCTCAGTTTGGGAGCTTCAAGACGGTCAGTTCCGCGGGTGCTTTGCAGTACATGCGAGGGCCTGCCCTGTGGATCATGCTCGGCTTGGTCGTGCTGACCATGGCGATCATCTGGTTGCTACCCAAATGGACGAAAGCCGTCCCCGCGTCGCTGGTCGCGATCTTGGTGGTGACCGGAATCGGCATCACATCCAATCGCATGTTGCCGACGGAAATGGTCGCCGAGAACCAAAGCCAAGTCGTGACGACGGTCGGCGACATGCTCAAAACCAATGCGAAAGTCGCCGCGGCAAAATCTGTTCTGTCGCAAGATCGACAAAGCCGCTCTCAGGATAGTGGTCACGAAGGTGACGAGTCGCATTCGGCTGACCAGGCAACTGAACAGGCAGCGGCGATCACCGCCGCGATGAACAACATCGACCCTGATTCGACCACCATCCGTGCGGGCTTGCCCACCCTTTTCTTCCAAGCCTTCACCGTGCCGCCGATGACCTTCGCAACCCTTTGGATCATCTTTCCGTTCGCCGCGGTCCTGGCCGCCGTCGGATTGATCGAGTCACTGATGACGCTCAGCTTGATCGACGAAATCACCGAAACCCAAGGAAACAGCAACCGGGAATGCATCGGCCAAGGCACCGCAAACATTGTCTGCGGATTGTTTGGCGGGATGGGCGGTTGTGCCATGATCGGCCAATCGCTCATCAACGTCGAGTCGGGCGGACGGGGCAGAACTTCCGGGGCATTCGCCGCGTGCTGCATGCTTGCTTTCGTCTTGTTTCTCTCTCCATGGATCGAGATGATACCGATGGCCGCGTTGGTGGGAGTCATGTTCATGGTCGTGATCGGAACCTTCGAGTGGGCATCGCTCAAGCTCCATCGAAAAATCCCGTTCACCGACTTCCTCGTGATGGTGATCGTCACGGTTTACACCGCGGTGATGCACGACCTCGCGTCGGCTGTCATCATCGGCGTCCTCGTGTCGGCGGTGGCTTTTGCCTTCAAGCATGCCAGAAATGTAAACGCTGACATCCAATTCAATGAACACGGTGCGAAAATCTACCAGCTTCACGGACCTTTATTTTTTGCATCGTCATCGCAGTTCAAAGAGCTGTTTGATGCCAAAAACGACCCCGAAACTGTCGTGATCGACTTCTACTACACGCGAGTCTACGACCATTCGGCGATGGAAGCCATCCATTCCATTGCTTCCAAATATCAACAATTGGGTAAGACGGTACACCTGACGCACCTCAGCGAGCAGTGCAGAGAAATGATTCAAAAAGCGGATGATTTGATCTGTGTTTCGTTTTCGGACGAACCGCAGTACCACGTTTCCACGGACCGCATGATCAAACCCACCGATGAATCGGCGGACGCGCCGTTGCCGAATTAGCAACACGCGGACAACAACTGACGTAGCGGGATTCGCCAGACTTCCGATCCCGTATTTCGGGGTGGGAAGTCTGGCGACATCCGCTACGGCAATTCCGACAACGTCAATCTTGTCGACGCGGGGTACTCGTTACGAACTCTTCGACCGATGATCGCATCTCATGGATCGCGTCGAAAGAAAACTTCGGATTGTTGCGTTCGAGCTGGCTTAAATCCCACTGCGATCGCAGAAGCACCGCCGGACTGCCGAAAGAATCGATCACCAACTTCGCACCATACGGGCTCTGAAGTGACAGTTGTCGATCGTCGCAATGATACCACCGGGCAAGTGCGTAAGGCAGTCTTTGAAGTTTCGAGGGGGCGTTGTACTCTGTTTCCAAACGGAACTGCACCACATCGAACTGAAGTTCACCGACCGCGGCCAGAATCGCATCCCTTTGGCGACCGGTGCCTTGAAACAATTGGACCGCGCCTTCCTCGACCAGTTGTTGAAGCCCGCGATCGAATTGCTTTCGACGAGAAGTGTCGGGGCAACTGATGCTCGCAAAAACCTCTGGCGGAAATTGAGGAATTCCCGGGTAACGCACCGGTGATTCCTGATACACCGTATCGCCGAGGCGTAGCTCGCCCGGACAAACCACGCCGATGATGTCGCCCGGAAACGCTTCTTCCATCGTGACACGCTCTCGACCGAATACTTGAAGAGCCCTGGGGAGACGAACACGATTCCCTGACCGCTCGATCACGACGTCCATGTCCCGCTCGAATCGGCCGGTACCGACGCGCAGGAAAGCGATTCGGTCGCGATGCATGGGGTCCAAATTCGCTTGGATTTTAAATACGAACCCCGAGAACTGAGGCAAGCCGCTTGAAACATCTGATGTGATCATTTGGGTCGGCGGGGGAGGCGGCGGGCACAGAGAAACGAATCCGCGCAGAAACAACTCGATGCCATAATTGGCCAAGGCGCTGCCAAAGAAGACGAGAGTCTGTTGACCTCGCAAAAATTTGTCACGATCGTATGTTTGTCCTGCATGCTTGATGAGTTCCAATTCTTCGCCGGCATGCGAAAACAAGCCGGAATCGAATGAACGGGCGACCGAATCAGCATCGCCCGGAGAATCTTCGAGTGTTTGGAGTTCGCTCGACTCAAGAAGCTCCGACCAGGAACGCCGGGTTGCCGCAGAACGGACTTGATTCGATCCGTTGTCGTAAAGATGAATTTGATCGGTAGATATATCGACAATGCCGGCAAACTCGGGACCGCCGCCGATCGGCCAATTGACGGGAACGGCTTCGATCGCGAACTCCTTTTCGATCTGCCCGAGTATCTCGAGAGACGACGGCCCGGGGCGATCGATCTTGTTGACGAACGTGATCACGGGAATGCCCCTGGCGGAACAGACGCGGAACAACTTTTCCGTTTGTGACTCGATCCCCTTGGCCGCATCGATGACCATGACCGCACAGTCGGCGGCCATCAAAGTTCGATAGGTATCCTCACTAAAATCATGGTGCCCTGGCGTGTCGAGCAAATTGATGTGCGTCTCATCGATGGTAAACGTCAAAACTGTCGAACTGACCGAGATGCCTCGCTGCTTTTCCAGTTCCATCCAGTCAGACCGCGCCGTCCGCTGGGACTTGCGGCCTCGCACCGATCCGGCGACCTCGATCGATCCGCCGAACAGCAACAGCTTCTCGGTGAGTGTCGTCTTCCCGGCGTCCGGGTGCGAAATGATCGCAAAAGTCCGACGATTCAAACGCGCGTCTTCGATTTGTTTCCTCGTAACAGTCATTCTTTCTGTGTTCCCGAACTGGTACGGCACGAAATGATGGGTGGTTTTGAACGATCAGGTCAGCAAACGTCCGGCCATCGCTGAGCAGGGCAGCGACTTTCCGTCGAGATTCCCCTTCGTGTCGCTTCACGTCGGACGTGCTGCCGAGAACATCGACGTGCGGAATCTCTCGGCTTCCCAGGGACCGCGCGGAAGGCGACGCTTACCCGTCAAAGCGGTCGGCAGCGATTCCCCGAAAAGTGGCGATGGACACAAGAATCGCGGTGCAGCCGCGGAGAGCCCGAGAGAAGGGGTCGCAGCTGTGAGATTTGTTACGGTGGAGACATGATCGGCGAAAGTAGCCAGCCGAGATAGCATCGTCAAGTCCGAGGCGACGGGAGGCTTGTGCCTCCGCGGAGGATGTTGCCGCGACCAGATGCCCGCCGGCGGATTCAGGAATTCCGGGTTCCGTGCCCGCCCGATCGTTGCCAGGAAGCGTGCCCCCCGTTGCAGGAACCGTCAAGCGTCGTCGATACTTGGCCGGCACTGACGGGCGATTCGGAATTCCTCGCAACCTGGGGGTTATCGCGGCATGCTGGCACGACTGAAGACGTTTACGCTGCTCGGCATCGAAGCCAAGCCGGTGGATGTGGAGGTCGACATTTCACCCGCGGCGATGCCCAAGACGATTCTGGTCGGCCTGCCGGATACGGCCGTCAAAGAATCCACGCATCGTGTCGAAAGGGCCGTCGTCAACAGCGGGTTCGTGCGTCCCCACGACCGGATCGTGATCAATCTGGCTCCCGGCGATCTTCCCAAGCAAGCGGCTTCTTTCGATCTGCCGGTGGCGCTCGGCGTGTTGGCCGGAAGTGGCCAGTTGGCGACCGACCGACTAGAGGACTACGCGATCGTGGGGGAACTGGCGCTCGAAGGCTACACCCGGCCGATCAAAGGCAGTCTGTCGATTGCCATCGAAGCGGCCCGACGGGCGGACCTGCGGGGACTGGTCGTGCCCAGGGAGAATGCCCAGGAGGCGGCTGTCGTCGACGGCTTGGACGTGATCGCGATCGATTCGCTATCGCAGGCGGTCGCTTTTTTTTCGAGTGAAATCGACATCGCGCCTGTGCCCGGCCGTGTCGACGAGTTGTTCGAAGAGTTCAGCGTCTACGACGTCGATTTCGGCGACGTGCGTGGCCAGGAAACCGCCAAACGCGCGATGACCCTCGCGGCGGCCGGCTCGCACAATTTGTTGATGATCGGTCCGCCCGGCAGCGGCAAGACGATGTTGGCCAAACGCATGCCGACCATCTTGCCGCGATTGACGGCGAGTGAATCGATCGAGACGACCAGGATTTACAGTGCGCTTGGACAATTGCCGGCGGGGCAACCGCTGTTGGCGAAGCGTCCTTTTCGCAGCCCTCACCACACGATCAGTGACGCGGGTTTGGTCGGCGGCGGAAGTCCCCCGGCACCGGGTGAGATCAGCAAAGCACACAACGGGATTTTGTTCTTGGACGAACTGCCCGAATTCAACCGCAAGACTCTGGAAGTGATGCGACAACCCTTGGAAGACGGCGTCGTGACGATCAGTCGCGCGTTGTCCAGTTCCCAGTTCCCGTCGGATTTCATGTTGGTCGCCGCGGCCAACCCGTGCCCGTGTGGCTATCGCAGCGATCCCCGACGATCCTGCAATTGCACGCCGCCACAGATCGAACGTTACGTGGGCAAAATTTCCGGTCCGCTGCTCGATCGTGTCGACATGCACATCGAAGTCCCCGCCGTGCCCTTTGAAGAACTGTCCGCCTCCACGCGGCAAGGGACGACCAGCGCGCGGATGCGTGTCGATGTCGAACGGGCACGTCAAGTTCAGGCCGAACGCTTTCACGGGGACGCCGTCCGCTACAACGCCCAGATGACCAGTCGCCAAGTCCGTCAGCACTGCGAGCTGTCGAAGACCTGTCAACAAATGCTGCGGCACAGCGTCGAGGAGATGGGGCTCTCGGCGCGGGCGCACGACAAGATCTTGCGGGTCGCCCGCACGATCGCCGATGTCGCCGGAGACGAGTCGATCGCCGAAGAACACCTCGGCGAAGCCATCGGCTACCGAAGTCTCGACCAAGACCTGTGGGTCTGAAAGGGTTGATTGCTGCCACCGGTTGTCGCCTCTTCGGGGCTTGGGTGGGGGAGGGGGGATGCGGGTCCGGCGGCCGAGGCCGCCGGCGGTGGGCTGTCGCCGCTTCCATCTTTGCCGGTTCGGTGTGTTGATTTTGAAACGCTGAGGCAGTCGAGAGCACAGAGCGGTGGCGCGAGAGGATTCTCCGCGTCCTCCGTGCCTCTAATTGGTGCCACCCATTTTTTGCTGTCCATCAATCACGCAATGCTGCGGCCCGCGTCAGCCATACGCGATGCGGGAAAAGGGGTCAGGAGCCTTTTCCCGGGAATGGCGATTAAAAGGCTCCTGACCCCTTTTTGACCGGGGGTGATCCACTTTGAACGGACGCTGTTGTTCGGCTACGATCTGCCCGAAAGCAACCGCACGACTTTGGAAGTGATGCGGCATCGGCTACCCAAGTTTGGACCGAGATATCTGCACCGGAAAGGACTCTTTGCATCCTGTAGGGTGCCTTTGAACGCTTCGGGGGCAGGGCAGGGTGATGCTCGGCCGCACTGTGGTTTGGGTTCGTTGTTGTCGCGGGTGAAACGGTCAAACTGACCTAAATCACTTCAAATTCAGCAACCCGGTAGCGTACCCGTCATGGCCGAAAATCCACGTCCGCATCGACACACAAAGATCGTCGCCACGATCGGGCCGGCCACCGAATCCCCCGAGATGCTGGCCGAACTGATTCGATCGGGCGTCGACCTGATTCGCCTGAACATGGCACACGGGACGACGCAGTGGGTCGCGGAGGTCGTGTCGCGAATCCGCGAAGTTTCCGAGTCGGTCGACCGACACGTCTCGGTCATGATGGACGTCAAAGGTCCGGAAATCCGAACTGGTCCGGTCGAGAATCCGATCAAGCTGAATCCGGGTGACTTGATCGAATTTCATACCGAAACCTTTGCCGCTGCCGCTGACGGCGTGCATCGCGTTTCGGTGAATTACAAAGATCTGCCCGGCGACATCGAAGTCGGCTCGATCGTCTTGGTCGATAGCGGACTGCTAAGATTTCGAGTGCTCGACAAGGACGTGTCTTCGGTTCGTCTGCAAGTCGTGACCGGCGGCATCCTGGGTTCGCGACGTCACATCAACCTGCCGGGAATTCAAGTCAACCTGCCGGCGTTGACCGAAAAGGACCACATCGATTTGAAGGCCGGGGTCCGAGCCGGTATCGATTTCGTCGCGTTGTCTTTCGTACGTCAGGGCGAAGACATTCGTACGCTGCGCGGGGTCCTGGATGACTTGGGTAGTCGGGCGCGGATCATCGCCAAGATCGAAGACCAAGCAGGCGTTCGGAACATGCACGAAATCATTCACGAAACCGACGGCGTGATGGTCGCGCGAGGAGATTTAGGAATCGAAATCGAGTACCACAAGCTGCCACTGGTGCAGACGGAGTTGGTGTGTGCTTGCCAGGCGGAGGGCAAGCCCGTGATCATCGCGACGCACTTGCTGGAATCGATGATTCAATCGCCGGTGCCCACGCGGGCGGAGGTTTCGGATGTCTGCAACGCGATTCGTGAACAGGCCGACGCGATCATGTTGTCTGGCGAAACGGCCACGGGTGCGTATCCGCTGGAATCCGTCACGGTGCTTCGCAACATGATCGACAGCATCGAACCGTCGATCACGACGCCGATCAACAATCGGATCGAGCTTCATGAACCGAAATCCAAGATGCTGCGGTCGTCGGTCGTCCTGGCAAAGGAACTGGGACGGTCCGGCATCGTCGTGTTCACACGAAGCGGTTTCCTGGCCTATGTCCTCGGCGCGTTGCGTGGCCGTGAAGTACCAATCTACGCTTTCACGGACATTCCGACCACGTTTCATCAGTTGATGCTTCCCTGGGGTGTCGAGCCTTTTTTGATGGAGTTTTCGGAGGATCCCGAAAAGACGATTCAAGCAGCTTTGCGCCGACTGAAAGAAAAGCAATGGTGCGAAGGCGGTGACTGGCTTGTCGTCATCACGAACGCTCTGGCCGATGATAAGATCATCGACACGATGCAGCTTCGCCAAGTCGGTCACTGACAACGGGTTTCGATTCGGCTCGCCAACGCGTCAGTTCCGCGGTGATGAATTCGATGATCGACTGCTGCTGCCGATCCCCGCGGCCTTCGATGTCGAGGGGATCGCCGAACGAGAAATGAACTTTTTTTGTGCGATCGATCGGCCCCAAGTCTTTGATCCATTTGCCGTTGCCCCAGGCGTCGGTACGAAGTGCGATCGGCACAACGGGAACCTTCGCCCGCGCGGCCAACTTCACGCCGATCGTGTTGAACTGTGACGCGTCGAAATCGTCGCTACGCGTCGTCTGGGGAAACACGACGATGGAAGTCCCTTGCCGCAGCTTCTCGACGCCTTGTTGCATCACGACCTTGAAATCCTCTCGAGGGTTGCGGCGCGATACCGCAATGGGATCACGCGACCTCAAGATGTGCCGAAACACGGGATAATCCATCAAGCTCTGTTTGACCACGAAGGTCACATCGCGGAGGGGCCGGATGATCGATGGCAAGACGATCGTTTCCAGCATGCTCATGTGATTTCCGATAAAAACACAAGGGCCTTGGAGATTTCGGATTCGGTTCAACCCGGACACTTCGAAGACCACGCCCACCGATTCCAGCGATCGCAGCACTTCATGGCTGGAGCGACTCCATTGATCGTCGTCGTAGTCGCCACGCCGAGCCGTCACGCTGGAGCGGTACACGTTCCAGGCGAACTGACGATAAAAGTGCATCGTCGGAAACGTCGCGGCCCTCCACGAGATCGCCCGAGTCGGCGTGTGATAACTGTCGGCAAGCGGCGGTGGAAAATCGTTCGTGGGAAGCGGCACATTCATGAACGGAAATCGATCTTTCGGAGGAGGGACGTCCGAAAGTCTATCGCGAACCTGGCGACCGACGAATGGCGGACTAGAATCCAGTAGGTCACGATGCTTTTCGCTTGGTTTTTATTGGGAGGTTCCGTCCGTGAATCGAAAAACAGTCACCGCCGGCTTGGCGATCCTGATTACCGTCATCGCCGTCGGGGCATCCGATGCCGCGTCGCCACAGGGTCGTTGGTCGGGCACTTGGACGAGCGAGTCGACCGGACACCGAGGCACGTTGAAAGCCCGAATCCGACAAGTCGATGCGAACACCTATCGCGCTATTTTCATGGGGCGATTCGCCAAAGTCATTCCGTTCGTGTACCCGGCAAAACTTTCCCGCGTACCGGGAACCGCATCCCACTACACCTCGGCGACGCGTTTGCCGTTGTTGGGCACGTATCGCATGAATGCAAACGTCTCGGCGAATCGTTTTTATGCGACCTTCCGAGGCCGCAAGGATCGTGGCGTGTTCGACATGCGACGCTGAAACTCGCCCCGCCGTCGAAAACGTCACCGACACGTCGCCGCGTCAAAGGTTTTCGAGCGACGGACGGTGGATCACGGCGTGCTGTCGCGTCCTGGAGGAATGGCAATCAGCTTGGCTTCGGCACTGATGCTGGGGATCGGTTCGCTGATCAAAGTGTCGCCGACCGCTTCCTGCCAATCGTGATCCATCAACAAATCGAAACCGGGATTCTGACCTTTGACCTGACACGAGCACGGCCCGGCGATGAACGCGGATGCCGCGCGGATCGTGTCGCCGGTGATGCCGTCTCCCACCAAGGCGTAAAGCACACGGCCTCGACCAAAAACCGGAAACGCGATCGGTTCGTCGAATTCACGAAGGTCGTCTTCGCTGTTGACCAACGCATCGACCAGAAAAGACTCTCGCGGATCGTCTCGGTCCAGTCGAAGGATCGAAAAGTCGATTCGCAAATCAACCTTGGCCCGCCGAACAACGGATTCGTCAATCTCCATCTCCAAGGGTGAAGGCACCTTCAGCCACGTCGCGTCTTGCCTCAACTGCCTGCTCAAGCGTTCTTCCGCGGCGGCGTTTTCCTTCGGATCGTCGCCTTCCAACAAGATCCACACGGCGGAATCACCGTCTGCCAGACGCCGCGCCAGTTCACGTCGCGTCGGCGATGTCGCCACCCCCGATAAGCTCGACCGGGTCGCCCGCGTCACGAAGGCCGCTCGGCCGTCCGGGGTCGCCGCCTCCGACGGATAGTACACGGCGACCAAGGATGCATCACGACCGCCGTGGTCCTGCCATGCCGTTCGATAACGCGGCTCGTCGGACGAATCGACATCGACGACATGAAATCGGACACGACGACGATCCGTCAAATCTCGAAAGGCTTGCCGCGCGGCGTGCGACAGCTTCGCGTCTGGCGCTCCCTTGGAAAGCAAGGCGACGTGATAAACATCCGCGTCCCAACGTTCCAACGCGTAGCGAAAGACCGGGACTTGGCACGCCAGCAAGGTTCCGGTCGCCAAAACAGTACACAAGGTGCCGACGCAAAAAAGGGACTGCCGGAAGCGTCGTGGTCGATCGTCGGAAATGGTCATCAGGAAGGCTTTGGTGAAAAGGGAATCAATCTTGACCGGCCTGAACGGCACACCGAGTGATTTCGACCGCGGCCAACTTCGTACGAAGCAAGTCGGGTGAATTCATTTCAATGCGAAGAACATCCTGGACGTCGATCTCGTTCACTTCCTTGACGAAGACGCCCGTCGAAGCGTCGGTCTTCGGATCAAGGGACTTGTCGGTCGAATCCATCCGCCGGCCATTGGCCACGACGTCGACGGTTCGAACGAGTTCTTCCGAAGCCTCCACGAAATACAATTTCATGTCGTACTTGGCCGGCAGGTCGTCCGACCCGAGCAGGGGGACGCGAAATTCCTTTAGCCCGTTGGCGACTGAAGCAAAAAGCCAATTCGGTTCGTCGGATGATTCCGGTGTGTCGTTCGCACCGCCGTCGAAGTCGGCGTTTCGACTAGACCAGCCTCCGCCGGGGAAGAATTCAGCTTGCAAGTCCAACTCGAATTCCAAACGCCCGACGGTGTTGGGACGCGGAAAGCCGATCCATTCTTTGCGTTCCGGGTCCTTTCGGTCGCCGGGAGCGCCGAAATTGACCGCGATTCGTTGGACCGGGGTCGATTCACCGACCGCGCTAAAGATCCCCCAAGAATGATTCGTCGTCTTGGGTTCCAGCACGACCGTCGAGGCGATGGAGAATTGGCAGACGCACCCGGCGCTCGCCTCGGGAATCATCACCAATCCGTTGCCAGGAATCGCGTTGACCCAACATCCCAATCGCTGTCCGGCAAAGTGACGCGTCCCGCTGTCATGATAAAGGTCGTAGTAGCCGATGAACCCGGAGCGGAAAAACATCATGTTGGGCGTCGCCGTGATCACGCCACAATGGTGTCCGGGACGACTGTACCGCCAGGGTGTTTCTTTTCCGGTCAGAGGATGTTGCCGCGTTTTCGGCTCGCCCGTTTTCATGTCAAAGGCCCAGGGTTCGGCGTAAATGGTTCCTTCGACGATTGCCGGACGATTCATGTAATTGGCGTTCTTGGACCAGATCTCGTCGCCGGTGGACGCGTTGAGGACCAACAGCTTTCTCATTTCGAACTCCCCGGCCAAGAATTGCTTCCAGTAGTGGCCGTTGGCGTTGGCTCCGCACAGGATCAGGTGGTCGCGTTCGTACATGACCGTCAGACTGCCCCCGCCGGCACTGACATCGGTGGTGTCGGTGACATTGACGGGTCTTTCCCAAAGCTTTTCGCCGGTCTTTCGATCGAGTGCGACGGCCAGCCTCACGTCCAACTCTTTCATCTCCGCCTCGGCCGCCGCGGCAGCATCGCCGGACAACTCGCGAAGGGACGACTTGTCGCGAAGGTACAGGGCCTGGCGTTGTTCGGGACTGATCGAACTGTCAATGAAGTAGACCCGGTTCGGTCCGATCGCGATCGTCGTGTGCAGAATGTTGTCGCCGTGATAAGACCAAAGTGTCTCGCCACTTTTCACATCGACGGCGAACAGACTGTCCGTCTGGCTGCTCACCGTCAAACCTCGTCGACGCAGCTTTTCCTCGAGTTCTTTGCGGATCGTGCTCGTTCCGAATAGTTGTCCCTGGTCGTGGGCGACATAGGCCCATGATCTTTTGACTCCGTCACGTGACGTCGGGGTCGTGAAGGTGTTTTTGACCTCTCCCGTCGCGGTATCCAGTGCCCGACATTGGTCGTCAACGGCGACAAAAACGTAATCATCGGACGCGGCCAAGTTATGGGTTTCGCGGTTGTTGAAGACACCCGTTCGGATCGCGCCAGGATTCTGGTACTCCCACAAGAACGTGCCGTTGTAAGCATCGTACGCCATCACGCTGTCGGTGCCTTGGATGAACATTCGTCCGTTCGTCGAAAGCGGAGCGCCCGCGGCCTCGTGGCGGTTGATCATCGCGCTGGGTCCAGGGTCGCCGTACCACAAGACGCCCAAACCGTCGCGGATCCGCTGATCATTCGCAAACGACGTATTGGCGGCGTTGCCGTACTGGTGCGTCCATTCCCCGGCACCCGGTAATCTGCCACGTTGCAGCATCGCCCAAGACGACCCGAACGTCAGTTCGCCTTCATCCGCCTGATAGAGACCCGTCATCCATTCTTTCGAGTGCCGATCCCCGGACGTCTGTGCGGTGTTTTCGTTAGCCGACGCGAGCATGGTCACGCCGCCGCAAGGTTTCAGAAAACGTGCCAACGCCTCGGGCGGGCAGGGCATTCGTCCGGAAACGATCTGTGTTTCCGAAACGATCAGATTGGCGAAGTAGTTGGAAAACGGCAGTTCGTCGAGGGACAAGTTGACGATGGTCACCCGAGTCGCGTGAGCTCCGGCCCGTTCCAGGGCGTGACGAGCGGCGGCGGCTTTCGCCGCATCGGGTTCGACGCCGATGACGTACAGCGAACTCTGACGCGCCAGATCGTGAGCCAAGCGACCGAGTTCGCTGCCGGCGACCAAACAATAACCCGTTCGTTGTCCGCTGAGGCGAAGGATCTCTGAGGCGGTCTCGGTGTAAAATTCGCTTCGTCCGTCTTCCTCGAAGGCCGGGGTGTAGGGTTCCGGCCATTGGCGAGGCGGTGATTCCGATCGCGGGCTGAATCCGTAGACGTTGCCTTCCTCGGTGCTGACGGTCAACAGCGAAGCGGTAGCTGCCAAACCTTTCACGTTGCCTTCGACGTCGGCGCGCCAGACCGGTTGACCGGAATCGCGGTCCAAGGCGACCACCTCGTTCATCCCTCCCGCGATGACCAAGTCGTCGGTGGCGATCAGTGCATCATCATGTGCCATCTCTTGCTGCCAGACGATGCCGATCCCCGCGTACTCTTGCATCTTGTCCTTGGCCTGTTCGACTTTTTCGGGATCGCGACGATCGGCACGAGCTTGCAAGAACCATTTCTGTTTTTCTCGGCTAGCCTCGGCGTGCTCGTCGCGATTGACGCAGAACAGCTTGTCGCCATCCGACAAGTAGGCAAACTCGCCGGATAAGACCATTTGTCGCCCGCCGATGTAGGCCGCTCCCACGTCACCGGTCTGATCATCCATCGCGAGAAAGTGATGAGGTCCGCCGGCATAGACTTGCCCGTCGCCCAACAGGGCCTTGGTACCACCGACGACGCCACCGGCATCGCTGCGCCAAGAATACTTGCGTTGAAAAACAATTTCTCCGGTCGCCTTGTCCACGGCCACCGGCAACGAACGTCCCGATGGCACATAAAGATGGGTGTCGTTGCAAAGCATGTATCCTTGCGGCGACAGGTCGTTTCGTCCGGCATCTTGTTGACTGATTCGATCGTTCCGCCAAACCAGTTCCCCGGTCACCGCGTCGGCCGCACACAGAAAGACGGTTTCGTGGGGAAACACCCCCGCCCCGAAATAGGCGATGTTCTCGTCGATCAGCACCCCGGTTCGCACGGGCCAGCGGGAAATCATTTCGCCTCGGGAAAGCAGCCTTTCGTCTTTACCGCTGACCCGCATCTTCCAAATCAGTTCGCCGTCGTTGGCGCGGAGGCAATACACTTGCCCGTCATCGGAACCGAAGTAAACGTTCCCGAACGCCAGCGTGGGTGCCAAGCGAATCGGACCGTCGGCGTAGAAACTCCAAATGGGTCGACCGGTCGCCCCATCGACGCAGTGCATCCGATGATCGACCGTGCTTCCGAAATATACCCGCCCCCCGTCGATGACCGTGTGCATGCACGCGTCAAAGTCGACGCGGTGTCGCATCTCGTGGCCTTCGATGGGCGCATCTCGCGGCCCCGACCAAGCTTTTTCCGGCTTGGCTTGGCTTCGGTAAGTCCACGCCAGATTCAAGTCTTTCGACAACGTCACCGGGGAGAACGCGGCTCGTTGATTGCCGTTCAGATAAGTCGGCCAGGAAGCTTCATCGCGCGTCCCGGACGTTTCCGCGTGACGACTCGTGGCGACGGAATCTTCCGCGACACCCCGAACAGCACTCGGTGGTATCGCAAGGAACGACATGAGGATCGCAACCGGACGAAGGAACGGCGGGCACCAACCTGGACATCGCAAAAAACGTTTCATGCTTCCTGTTCTCCGACCTTACGAATCTGATGTGGATCTAGCGATCGAACGGCAAACGTACCGAAAGGGAGACGAGAATGCTCGGTCCCGGACCTCGCCCGTCGCCGAAAAATTCGCTCCTCCGGCGAAGCAGAAGAGTCTAGCGTTTCGCCGGTTCCATTCTGCCATGGACATTGACATTTCACGTGAATTTAAGAATCGAGCTGGCGGCGGTGAGAATCCCGCCTTTTCATCGCTCACCCGACAGCCGAAATGCTGGAATCGCGACGTCACCGCTTGCGCGAAAACTCGATCACTTCGTTCGCCCGTTGCGATTTCTGACCTCATGCCGGATGCTTGAATCGACTCGTCTCGCTAAACTTGAGGTAACGCCGAGACGGCGGCGACGCGTCAAGCCGCCAATGTTCTTCACGTCGGATGAATGGGAAGCAAGAGCCATGTCAAAAACACTGCTGGTCATGATCGGTTCGGTCGGATTACTCGGTGGCATGTTTTGGATGCTGTCCCGCGGCGACACACGACGCCCCACGATGGTGACTCGGTCGGAAACCGGTGAGCCGACGGGCAGCGATTCTGACGAATTGATTCTTTTCTGCGCGGCCAGCAACCAAGCCGTGGTCGAAGCAATCCGCGAGGATTACGAAGCCGAGACCGGTCGCAGCGTTCAGATCCAGTACGGAGCGTCGCAAACGCTGTTGTCACAAATGGAGGTCACCGGGGCGGGCGACCTGTTCCTGCCCGCCGACGATAGCTACCTAAAAATGGCTCGTGACAAGTCGATGATCGATGAAGAATTGAAGATCGCCCGGATGCGGGCCGTCGTCGCGGTGGCAAAAGGGAATCCCAAGAATATCCAAAACTTTTCGGACCTGTTGCGTGACGACGTCCGCTTGGTTCAAGCGAATCCGGAAGCCGCCGCGGTCGGCAAATTGGTTCGAGACGTTTTGCGACGAGACGGGTTATGGAACGACTTGGAACAAGCCACCGATGCGTTTCGCACGACCGTCACCGACGTCGCCAACGATGTCGTCGTGGGTGCCGCGGATGCCGCGATCGTCTTCGACGCGGTGCTGCACCCTTACCCGCAACTCGAAGCGGTACAGTTGGACGAACTGGCCGAGGGGACCTCCCAAGTCTCCGTCGGCGTGTCGGCGGGCACCATGCGACCCGCATCCGCTTTGCATTTCGCCCGGTACCTTTCCGCCGCCGATCGGGGACTTCCCGTCTACACCGAGCACGGCTTCGAAGTCGACCGCGGCGACCGATGGAGCGACGTTCCCGAACTCACCGTTTACGCGGGTTCGATGTTGCGACCGGCGATCGAAGAAACAATCGTTCAATTCGAATCGCGAGAGGGCGTCCGTGTTTCCCGCGCGTACAACGGGTGCGGCATCTTGGTCAGCCAGATGAAAAGCGGACAGCATCCGGACGCCTATTTCGCGTGCGATAGCGAATTCATGAATCAGGTCTCTGATCTTTTTCCCGAGTCCGTTCCGGTGTCACAAAACGAATTGGTGATCTTGGTCGAAAAAGGAAACCCACACAAAATCGCTTCCTTGCGTGATCTGACCCGCGACGGTCTTCGTGTCGGCATCGGGCATGAAAAACAATGCGCGATGGGTTGGATCACTCAAAATGTTTTCAAGGAAGGTGGCATGCAACAGGAAATCATGGTGAACGTGACCGTGCAAACACCGACCGGCGACATGTTGGTCAACCAGCTTCGCACCGGATCGTTGGACGCGGCGGTTGCCTATTTGAGCAACGCGGCCGGATCGGCGGAATTTTTGGACGCCATTCAGATTCAGGACATTCAGTGCTCCACCGCCACGCAGCCGTGGGCGGTGTCAAAGGATTCCGAGTATCCGAGTCTGGCCGGCCGACTTTTCGAGAAGATCTGTTCCACCGAAAGCCAAGAAGTTTTCGCGGCCGAAGGGTTTCGCTGGCAGCTCGGACAGTTGAACTCGGCACCGTCAAACACCTTCACGCGTGAATCGAGTCCGGTGTCGCGTGACGAATGATCCCCGACGAACCGGTTCAAGAAAGTACCGTGACGTGATCTTCTTTCTCGTCATGGGTGGGCTATCGGCCAGCTTTTTGCTGCTGATCGTACTACTACTGGCGGCAGATTTGATGTTCACGTCGGCGGGTGAGTTTCGTGCCGCACTCGTCAAGCCGGAGATTCAATACGCCTTTCGATTGACCTTGTTGAGTTGCACGATTGCGGCGATTCTTTCTGTCTGGGTCGCCACCCCGCTCGGATACCTGCTCTCCCGATACCGATTTCCCGGACGAAGCCTGGTCGACACCATCGTCGACATTCCGATCGTGCTGCCGCCGTTGGTGTTGGGTTTGAGCCTGTTGATCTTGTTTCACCAACCCTTTCCGTTTTCCAATTGGTTGTTTCCCGGTTCGGACTGGAAACTGGACAGTTGGCTTCGCGATGAAGTCGGCTTCACGGTGACGTATCGCTGGCCGGCGGTCGTGCTGGCTCAATTCGCGGTGGCCTGCGCTTTTGCGGTGCGGACGATGCGAGTGACGTTTGACCAGATCGATCCCCGCGCCGAAGACGTCGCGCGAACACTCGGATGCACCCGAGCCCAAGCGTTCTTGCGAGTCGCGCTTCCGCAATCGTGGCGTGGCATGATCACGGCGGGCACCATCGCCTGGGCCAGGGCGTTGGGGGAATTCGGACCGATCCTGGTGTTTGCCGGAGCGACCCGGTTTCGCACCGAAGTCCTTTCGACGACCGTGTTCCTGGAACTGAGCGTGGGGCAACTGGACGCGGCTGTGGCGGTTTCCCTGTTGATGGTGGCGATGGCGATTGTCGTGCTATTGATCCTGCGATTGCTCGGGGCGGGGCTGTCCGCATGATCGAGCTAAAAGACGTCACGATCCGTGCCGGCGATTGCCTGCTCAGCGATCTGACGTTCACCGTCGATTCGGGACGCTACGCGGTCGTCATGGGGAAAACCGGCATCGGCAAAACGACCATCTTGGAGTCCATTTGTGGACTGCGTCGCATCCAATCCGGACACATCGTGATCGACGGCGTCGACGTGACGAAATGGTCACCGGCGGATCGCGAAGTCGGCTACGTGCCTCAGGACCTTGCCCTGTTCCCGACGCTGACGGTACGCGAACATTTGGCCTTTGCCATGAAATTGCGGCGCCGCGCCGCCAAAGAGATCAAAGAGCGGGTCGACGACTTGGCGGAATTACTTGAGATCACAAATCTCTTGGAGCGAAGCGTTCGCAAACTGAGCGGCGGCGAGTCGCAACGAGTCGCCCTGGGCCGGGCACTGTCCTTTAGGCCTTCGGTGCTGCTGCTGGATGAACCGATGAGCGCCCTCGACGCCGCAACTCGAGAGACCACGCAGACCATGCTCCGTCATCTGAACGAAAAGACAGGCGTCACCGTGTTGCATGTCACTCACAATCAATCCGAAGCCGACGCCCTGGGCGATTGTTGCGTTCGCCTGACAAAAGACGCGGAGACCGGCCGAGTGATCATGGCTCAGTCGTGACGCACGGAAAACGAATCCGATCGACGTGGGATCGAGAGACCGTTTCTCGGGTCACGTGACCTTCCCGGCGAGTTCTCGCTGTTAGACTATCGACGACATTGGGACACGAATTTTTGGACAACGGCGGAAGCGTGAATAGACGGAAAACATTGACCGATATGGAACGGTCGGTCTATCAGTGGCAGATGTGGGTGGAAGACTTCGGCGAGGCCGGTCAGGAAACACTCAAGTCGTCGTCGGTCATGATCTCTCGTGTCGGCGGCGTCGGCAGCGTGGTCGCCTACGAACTGGCCGCTGCGGGGGTCGGGACCATGGTGCTCGCCCACGGCGGCAACGTCAAACCGAGCGACTTGAATCGTCAATTGCTGATGACGCAGGACGGGATCGGAAAGCCACGAATCGATTCGGTCCGGCGACGTTTATTGGAATTGAATCCTCGCCTGAACTTGGTGACGCTCGGCGAGAACGTGAACGAATCGAACGCTCGCGGTCTGGTCGAACAGTGCGACGTGATCGTCGACTGTGCTCCTTTGTTTTCCGAGCGATTCGCGATGAATGAGCAGTCCGTCTCGCAACGGAAACCTTTGGTAGAATGCGCCATGTATGATTTGGAGGCGCAGATCACCACGATCATTCCTGGTCAGACACCCTGTTTACGGTGCTTGTTTCCGGAGACCCCGCCGACCTGGAAGCGACAGTTTCCGGTTTTCGGCGCGGTTTCCGGAACCGTCGGCTGCTTGGGGGCCATGGAGGCCATCAAGGTCTTGACTGGAATCGGCACCCCCTTGCTGGGACGCTGGTTGAAGATGGATCTCCGAGAGATGACGTTTCGAACCCTCCAGACGAAACGACGTCTCGACTGCGCCCGATGTGGTTCGATCACTTAAGTCAGAGTTGCAAGAAATGAAAGTCCTGATCCCGACCTCGATGCGAAAGTTCACCGACGGAAAACGTGAACTGCTCGTCCAAGCATCCAACGTGGGCGAGGCGTTGCGAAAGCTCACCGAAGCCCACCCGGAATTGAAATCGCAACTGTACCAAGACGAAGACCGCTTGGTTTCCTACGTCAATTTCTTTGTGAACGATCAAAACATTCGCGACTTGGATTCGACGGCCACACCGGTCGATGATCGCGACGAACTGCTGTTGGTCCCCGCGTTGGCGGGAGGTTGATCGTGACGAAGCCCGACACGCTGTCCCAAGACGAAGCGCTTCGTTATGCACGCCATCTGACTTTGCCCGAAGTCGGGTCGACCGGCCAAGCCAAACTGACGGCCGGATCGGTGCTGCTGATCGGGACCGGCGGTTTGGGGTCGCCCGCGGCCATGTACTTGGCCGCCGCCGGCGTCGGACGACTCGGCATCGTCGACTTTGACAAGGTGGATGCTTCCAACTTGCAGCGTCAAATCATTCACGGAACCGGCGACATCGGTCGATCGAAAGTCGAATCGGCTGTCGAATCGATCGGGGAAATCAATCCGTTGGTGAAGGTGGAAAGCTACGACGAAGCCTTCACCAGTAAAAACGCCTTGAAGATCGCAAGTTCCTACGACGTGGTCATCGACGGAACCGACAATTTCGCAACGCGTTATCTCGTCAACGACGTTTGCGTCCTGTTGGGAAAGCCGAACTGCTACGGTTCCATTTTTCGTTTCGAAGGCCAAGCGTCCGTCTTTGCTCACGACGGCGGGCCGTGCTATCGATGCCTGTATCCGCAACCGCCGGCACCTGGCGTCGTCCCCAGCTGTGCCGAAGGCGGTGTGCTGGGGGTTTTGCCGGGAATCATCGGAGTCATCCAAGCGACCGAAGCGGTCAAGCTGATCATGGGCATCGGCGATTCCTTGTCGCAGCGGTTGTTGCTGTTCGATGCTTTGGCAATGAAATTCCGCGAGCTCCGTGTCCGTCGAGATCCGACCTGTCCCGTTTGCGGCGACCGTCCCACGATTACCGAGCCGATCGATTACCACCAGTTTTGTGGAACGTCATCAAGTTCCAGCCCCGACGCCCCGCAAAGCCCGTGGGACATCGAACCGGAGGAACTGAAACACAAGATCGCCCGAAACGAGACGTTCCTGTTGGTCGATGTTCGCGAACCGCATGAATACCAGATCTGCCATTTGGACGGCACACTGATTCCGTTGGGTGAATTGGAAGACCGCCACGAGGAATTGGATCGAAACGCGACCATCATCGTTCATTGCAAAATGGGTGGACGCAGCGCCCGAGCGGTTCAATTGCTTCGCGACAAAGGATTCCGCGACGTTTCCAATCTCAAAGGCGGCATCCACGCGTGGACGCAGCGGATCGACCCGAGCCTGCCGACGTATTGAATCATCGACGAGCTTGGTCTATCGGGATCGGCCGGGCGGAATCGTCAGGTTGACGGGCGGACGGTTCAGGCCTTCCTCCCCGCTGCGGTCCGGTGGACGGTCGCCCTCGGTGCCGAACAATTCGGACTCCCAATCGGCGTGGATCAACAAGTCGAATCCGGGATTCTGTTCCTTGACCTGACACGAACAGGCGGCGGAAAGATACATCGTCAAATCGTCGATCAAGGGATCGCTGAGCGTCGTCGCCGGGATCACTTCCAACGCTCGGCCGCGACCGAACACCGGAACCAACAAGGGATCGCCCGCCGCGTGAGCCTGAGGATCGAAACCGGACAGCAAGCCGACGAGAAAGGCCTCTTTCGGATCGGCGGGGTCGATTTCCAACAGGCTGAACTTCAAGACCAGCGGAACCTCGGCGTAGAGTTCCGAGCCGGGTAAACCGATGCCCTCGGGCAGTTGGATGGTCTTCGCCAAAGCGGTCGAGCGATCGGCGATCCGACGACGAACCGCTTCGTTTCTCGTTTCGTCGGTGGACCGGAGCATCAGCCACACGATCGAATCGCCTTTCAGCAAACGATCCCGTAACTCCACACGGACGGGCGAATCGAGGATTTGCTTCGTCAAGTCCTTGGTCAGGGGTCCCCGCCAATGATTGATCCATTGGCCTCGCCCCAATTTGGTCCGCACCAGAACATGCGGCAGCCCGGCGGTTTGACGTTCGCTATCGGAAGTGCCGGCCGAGGCTTGATCAGCATCGGCCCGCTCGCGAATCTGTTGCCAGAGACTGATTCTGGGATCGTCGGCATCGGCGACGACGTCGACGACATGCAAATCGATGTTGGCCGATGATTCCTCGGGATCCGAGCGATCACGAAGCCGTTGAATGACTTGCTCCTGTTCCGCGCTGAACTGTTGATCATGAAAGACGATCAGTTCACACGAATCGGGCTCCCAACGCTCCAGCGCGTAACGAAACACCGGAATATTGCAGGCGGTGGCGACGGAAATTCCGCACCAAGCGACGGCGATCGCGAAACAGGGCCTGAGGGTTCGGATCACGTTTTCACTTCCCATAACAGATCACGTTGCCGTCGGATGTTGTCAAGAACACGCTGCCGTTCGCACCGGCCAAACCGTCCCAGGTGGGCAAGGATTCGACCTCGATGGTACGTTTCACCTCGCCGGTGTCGATGTCCACGATCAGCAACAAGGATCCGTCGGTTCCCTCCAACGCGTCGTCTTGACGACGAAGCAAGGCGTGCGTTTCGGGATCATCTTTGGTCAAGCCTTCGAAGGTCTGTTCCTCATCAATGATGTCTGGCGGGCCGACGATGAACAGGTTGCTGCCGGCCAAGACCATGCCACGGACGTAAACCGGGACGTCTTGCGTCCATTTCGGTTCAACCAAACTGTCCTTGGCTTGTTTGCCGCCCCCGCCGCCGCTGCCCTTGGCGGGCGAAAACTGGGCGGCCCGACCGAATTTACCATCGACGATCTTCGCATCGGTCAAGGTACCGGAATTGCGATGGATCGAATGGTCACGAGCCGTGCCATCATCAAAGCTGACGGCCAAGACGGCATCGGGGGAGATCTCGTCGCCGTCGTTGAACCGCGCGGCCACTTGATCCGCATTCGCGGCGGTGAAGTACAAACGGATTTCATCGATGACACCGCTGAACGTCGCGGGGGACTTGTAATCGCCGACGGCGGTCTGTGCATCCGCACCGACGTCCATTCCTTGGACGGGATCGGTGGCGATCCATCCGGGCGCCTTTCCTTCGCCGGCCGATTGACCGTCGAGGTACAGATGCATCGATTTATCTTCCTCGAGGACGCCGACCACGTGGTGCCAGCCGCCGATCACGCGCTGCTGTGCGGTGACGGTCTCGAGCGACGAGCCGCTACGGACGGAAAATTGCGGCCGTCCGTTCTTGATCGATAACGCGAATCCGTCGGCCGGCCCGCCGCGAGCGATGATCACGCCGTTCGGTTTGGTCGTCGTGAACCAAGCTTCCACCGTCAGCGGTTTTCCGGCCGGATTCAGACTGGCCGACTTCGGGAACGAGGCCGACGGACCGCTGTTCCCTCCGCCGCCTCTTTTTCCGAATCCCTCGGGAATTTCCGGCGGATTCGGTTCGGCGGCGAACAGTTGATGTTCCAGCACGGTCGTCCAACGCAGGTACTGCGGCTTTCGTCCGTAGCCGTAAACGTAGCCGTTACCGTTGACCATGATTCGACCCGATGGTGCGAACTTACCCGCCTGATAGTAGCCGCCGTGACCACCGGCAAAACTCTGGCCGTGAACCCAATACGAACGGTGAAACCAGCTGTCGTCCAAGAAGCCCATCGGCGCGAAGATGTGCGCGTCGGGTCCACGTTGCTTGGAGACCTGGCCGGCAAAGTCACCCGAGTTGGGACCGATTTCCAAACGATTTCCCTCGAAGTCGAACTTTTGTGACTTCATGAAAATGTGATTCCCGTCACAGGACAGAATGTCGGGAAGCCCGACAGGCATCTGCAAGATCTGCAGCTTCTCTTGGATGTTGTTCCCGGTATCCGGATTCGTTTCATCCATGATCGTTTCAAACGCTTTCTCGCCGGACGCCAAGTCCAGGCGGAGCATTCGCAGCCCGCCGTCCAAAAAGATGGAACGGCCGGCGACGCAGTACACGGCATCGTCGTGAATCAGGACGCTGCCGTGGACCGGCCACAACGATTCCAGTTGTTCGTAGGCCATCGTGCGACGATCCAGCGGGGCGGCACGATAACGCCAGACCAATTCACCCTCGGCCGTCAAGCAGTACACCCAACCGTCGGCACCGCCGAACACGACACGTCCACGATGAACCGTGGGGGGTGAATCGATTCGGGCGCCGATCGTGAAGGACCATTTCTTGTCCCCGCTCTGTTCGTCCAAGGCGTACAGAGTATGCGTATCGACTTGGGCGACGTAGACCGCTCCGTCGGCAATGACCGGAGACGTCAGTCGGCCACCCAGATCGACTTGCCACTTCGCGTCCACGTCCTCTTCGATCGGAAGCGCGGTCGTGCCGCTGCGATTGGTGTCGTGACGATAGGTCGGCCAGTCGTCGTTCGCCGTCACACGGGTGGCCGCATCGGAACCGGCAGCCAAGGGCGATCCGAAAGCGGGGCCTTTTTCGAGACGACCTTCCTCGGGGACCTCCGCCGGGATCGGCCGCGTCGGAGCGAGCGGGGCGAGGGCGTTGAAGCCGTACAGTTTGGCTTCCGGATAACACGCACAATTATGCGGCGGGGCGTACGTCAGTCCGTTGCAGGGCATCACGCCGTACAAGCATCCGCCCCGGACCCAGTGGTGGATGTCCCAATGCTCCTTGTCCGGGTCGACGAATTCGATTCCCGTTCGCGACGGCATCAAGAAATTGTCGGTCGCTTTGGCGATGTAGCAACGGTGGTGAAACCAGTACGTATCGACGTCGGGCGCGAATTCTTTCTTGACCTCACCGGTCTTCGGATCACGTCCGGTATAAACGCCGGAGTCTTTTCCGCTGGTCAGTGGTGCCAACCAAACCAAACCGTTGACGACCATCAAGTCTTGCGGCGATTGGTAACCGCTGTTGGGGAACTCAGCTTCCCAAAGTGGCTGGCCACTTTTCGCGTCGACGCTGGCCATCTTTCCGTCGCCGCCGGCGTACAAAACCACGTCTTCGTAGACGACCAGTCGCGGACCGAAGTTGAAGGTGAACGACTGACGCCGAGTCACCGGTTCACTTTCCCAAACCGGGTCGCCGGTCCGTCCGTTCATGCTGACGACTTGCTGACCGTCGTGAAAAAAGATCTGTGAATCGTCGGCGGCCAAAGTCAGCGGCGAGATTTTGGTTTTCTTGGCCCACAATTGCTCGCCACTTTGCGCGTCGTAAGCCATCAGCACCCGGGGTTCTTCGTTCCAAAAGAAGTCACGCGAACGCGCCTGGTCGCCCGTGGTGCCGAACAGCGGCGTGTAGTCCTCCAGTTCCGCTTTGCCTTTGCGGACGACCAAATACAGCGTATCACCGGTGCAAATCACTTCTTCGGTCGCGTCGCTGCCCTCGTACTCGCGAATCGTTTCACCGGTCTTGGCATCGATCGCCGAAAGGGGTTCGTTGAAACCCAACGTCGTGTAGACGGTGTCTTCGGTGGAAACCAAGCGTCGCGATAGTTGACTCGGACCGCTCTTGAGCGGCCACAGGTGTGATTGCCAATCGGCGATGTCACGTTTCCAAAGCACGCTGCCGTTGAAGGCATCCCGGGCGATCAGTTTCCACTTCGACGGCATTTGGATGCTGATGCGGCTACCTTCGTCCATGATGTAAAACATGCGGCCGCCGGTAGAAACCAGCGCGCTCATGCTGGCCATCCGGTCGTGGTGCCGCGACCAACGAGGACTGCCGACCCATTGCAGGTGACGCGGCGGGCCGACCACGTCGTCGTGGGCGACGCTGTTACCCGAGGGGTCGTGCAAGTAGTGTGACCATTCGTCGATGTCGGTCGGACGTGGCTTGACGATCTTGGTCCAGGATTCACCGTCCTTGATCATGGCGACCCCGTTGGGCACGAGGACTCGCAAGATTTCGTCTCGGGAAACGTCACCCGAATCATCGGCGACCAACAGATTGACCAGGTTATCCACGTACGGAAGCTGGTCTCCGCTCCACCGATCGAACGACACATTGCCGTAGGCTTGCTGATCGACGAGACGCTGACGGGCCGCTTCCAAATCGCCCGCACTGCGGACAAGCCCTTGCACCTGAGTCGAATCGTTGACGCGAAGCGCCGCAGTCAGTTGTCCGGTTCCCGCACCAAGATGCACGACAAAACCGCCAGAGAAACCTGACCGGTCCAGCAATTCGCTCGCCAGACCCGTGACCTCCGGGGCGGGAGTGTCTTGCGAAAAACTGGGAGGCGAGACAAAGGCGATCAACAGCGGCAACGACGCCAAAGGCACAACCAAACGGACCATCGGTGACTCCCCAGTCATTCGAATCAGGCAAAGCGAATCCAAACAGAATCACGTAGCTTAACGAATACGACTCGGCCGGTGTCAATTTACCCCGGAGACGACACCGGCTTCTCGGAAGAGGCCGTCTCGGCGGAACGCTACTGGAAAGTGGCGCGAGGAAGCTTGGCCGTTTGTTCACCACCGGCGTTGTCGTTCGGCCCCGAATCGGGCCGCCCCGAATCGGGCCGATAACCGAGCGGTTGGAATCCGCGGATCCGCGCCCGGGGGGCCAATCCCTGCGTATCGATCGGCTG
>Ga0102938_10000393_pt1 | contig 31927 bp, 31 predicted proteins | sample SalPonR2_B_D2_MG_FD_84516 | JGI IMG/M metagenome (GOLD analysis project Ga0102938, IMG submission 84516) | Salt pond soil microbial communities from South San Francisco under conditions of wetland restoration - Salt Pond MetaG R2_B_D2_MG | ecosystem: Environmental > Aquatic > Marine >... | reverse complement strand
TTCGCGACGAGAACGTCCGCCGGGTCTACCTCGGCCAGAACTTCCGGATCGGATGAGCGCGCCCTGCGCCATTGACAGACGCCCGCCGCCTGCTTCCAAATACGGATGATGCACACGTGCGGCCCGATCGAACCTGCGGTGACCCAGGCACCCGCCACGCCTGTCCACGACCCATTGCGGCCGTCCCGCTCATGTCTACGCTGCAGTCTCCCGCCTGCGCCGCCCCGTGCCGGGCACGCATCGCGGAACTCAACCCACGGGAGGTGCCATGAGGTATCAAATCAGCGGCAAACAGATCGACATCGGCGAGGCGCTTCAGACCCATGTGGAAAGCGAACTCGGCACAATATTCGACAAGTACTCCGGACGTCCGACCGATGCGCATATCGTCTTCTCGCGCGACGGACACGAGTATGCCTGCGAGGCGGTCGTCCATCTCTCGACGGGGCTTACGACCTCCGCGAAGGGAACCGCGACGGAAATATACGCGTCTTTCGAGCAGTGCTCGACGAAGATGGAAAAACAACTTCGCCGCTACAAGCGCCGCCTGAAGGACCACCATCGCGAGCGCGCGCAGCCGGTTGAATCCCTTGGCGCGGCCTCCTATATCCTCGCCGCATCCGGAGAATCGGAGGAGCAGGAGCCCGAGGACCTTCAGCCGATCATCATCGCCGAGATGGAGACGAGGATTCCGGCCTTGTCGGTCGGCGAGGCGGTCATGCAGATGGAACTTGCAGGCGTTCCGGTTCTCGTCTTCCGGAATGAAAAGAAGGGATCCGGCGTAAACGTGGTTTATCGCCGGGATGACGGAAACATCGGCTGGATTGATCCGGGTTGACGTCTCAGAGCGTCCATCCGGACGACCGGAAGGAAACATCAGGTTCATGCAACTTGCCGAAATCCTCGCGCCCGAGGGCGTTCGTGTCGTAGGAAGCCTGACCAGCAAGAAGCGTCTCTTCCAGGAACTCGCCGATCTCGCCAGCGACATTTGCGTCATGGCTCAGGGCGACCTGTTCGATGCCCTGCAGGACCGCGAAAGCCTCGGTCCGACCGGCGTCGGGAAAGGCGTCGCTCTCCCGCACGCCCGGGTGAACGGGATCGATCGGGTCAAGGGGGCCTTCGTGCGTCTGGAGAAGCCTCTGCCGTTCGACGCCGTGGACCGTCAGCCGGTCGATCTCGTCTTTGCGCTTTTCGCGCCCGAAGACGCGGGGGTCGATCACCTGAAGGCGCTGGCGCTGGTGTCACGCACGCTGCGCGACACCACCGTCTGCACGAAGCTCAGGGCGAACTCCGATCCGGCCACGCTCTATGCGATCCTCACGGAAGGTCAGGCCACCCAGGCTGCCTAACCGCCGTCGGGACATCCCGTCGACGGCGTTTCAGGCTGGAGCGTGGAGTGCCCGATCCCGAACCGGTCGCGGAGCATCGCCTTTATGCGCTCCGCGATCGCGGGAAAGCTATCGAGACGGGTCACGACAACATGTGCCTCGACAGACCTGCGGCCTTCGTCGATTTCCCAAAGGTGAATATGGTGGACACCCACCACCCCCTCGGTCGTCTCGATCGCGCGCCTGACATCCTCCCGCGCCGTACCGACGGGGCTGCCGAGCATGAGAACCCGGATGACCGGCAGGATCTCGCGGCCGACGTGCCACAGGATGTAGGCCGAGATCCCGAGCGTGACGATCGGATCGACCAGACGCCAGTCGTAGAGGATGATGAGCGTCCCCGCGACGATGACGGCGAGGGAGCTCAGGGCGTCGGCGAGATTGTGCAGGAAGGCCGCGCGGATGTTCATGCTGGTCTTCGACATCGAGTAGGTCAATGCGGCCGTGACGGCGTCCACCGCCAAGGCGACCCCGGCGAGGATCACCACGATCCACCCTTGCACCTCGGGCGGATCGATGAGCCGCGCGACGCCCTCGTACACGAGGTAGAGGGCGATGACGGTGAGCGAGGTATAGTTGACGAGCGCCGCGACGACCTCGGCCCGGCCGTATCCGAAGGTCATTCTCGCGTCGGCGGGACGGCGTCCGACGCGCCGGGCTACGAAGGCCACGATGAGAGAGATCGCGTCGGAGAAGTTGTGGATCGCGTCGGCGATCAGGGCCATGGACCCCGAGATGATGCCGCCCATGATCTGCGCCACGGTCAGGAGAACATTCACCGCGACGGCCGCCATCACCCTGCGGTCGCCCGCCCCGGGGTCGAGATGGTGGCCATGAGAATGATCGTGGGGCATTGTCGGGTGATCGCACACTTGCTTTCCAAGGCCAATGCGGCAGGAGGGTTGAATGGCCGTCAAGCTTGAACGCGGGGACTGGGCCCGCGATCCCGTCGACTGGAAGGGGCGGTTCGAGGGGAAAGACATCGGGACGGGAGTAACGGTCCTCTTCTTTTCGGACGACCGGATCGGGTCGGGACCGGTGCTCCACCGGCATCCCTACGACGAGGTCTTCATCCTGCGCCAGGGGCGGGGCCTGTTCACGATCGGAACCGAGACCGTCGAAGCCGGCGCTGGGGAGATTCTCCTCGCGCCTGCTGGTAAACCCCACAAGTTCGAGAACCTCGGCCCCGGACGTCTCGAGACGACGGACATCCATCTCTCGCCGGAATGGATCCAGGAAGATCTGGAGTAGGCGTTCGAGCCACAAACGACGCTCATCCAAGTGTTGCCCCGGTCACCTTGACCGACCGACTTGACCACCCGATTGGCGCTTCGCCTTCCGAGCGTCCACTGGACGCTCCTTGGCATGGCGATCGCGCAATATCATCGCGCTGACAGCCGGCACGGCGGCCGTTCCAAGAAACATTGCGCCGGCTCCGGACAGGTCGGCCACGACCCCGGCCAAGGCCGGTCCAAGAACGCTGCCGGCGGCAGTTGCAAGAAGGACCGCCGTAAAACTCGATGACGGAAGCGAAGGAAACAGCCGCTCTGACCAGAAGGCCAGAACGGCACTGGTCATCATGATATACAGCCCCTGCAAGCCGGCCGACGAGAGCAGTCCGATCCAGCTGGCCGGTGCGATCGCGACAAGGGCGAGCGACACGGCTCCTGCCAGCATCAGCAGACGCAAGAGCCACGGGAGTCCGATAGCCTCCTTCGCGCGACCCGTGAAAAGGCCGGCAAATCCGAAAAGGCCGAGACAGATGAAGACGAGGGCGGGTGTGGCCGCGACGGGAATGCCGGGCACGCCTCCCACTTCACGCATGCGGTCGGCCGCGAAGGAGATGTAGACTGCCGAGGTCGTCCCATAGACGAAACCGATCGCAAAGAGCGGAATCGCATCGGCGTGCAGCAGATCGCCCCATGCTTTCCGCGGCTTGCGGCCGGCATCCTTCTCGACATCGCGCAGCGCGGCCCAGTTTCCGACAAGCGCGACAGCACCCGCAAACGCGAAGAACGCCCAACAGACCCGCCACGACAAGCCCGCAAGGACGACGCCGAGCGCCGCGAGACCGGCCGCTGTAATACCCACGCTCGTGCCGGTGCTGACCTTCGACAAGGCTCTTGGACGGTTGGCATCGCGGACCTTGCGGTGCACCGCGTCGTTGAATGGTGTCCACGCGAAGCCGCCGCTCGACGCTGCCAGGAACACCCCGATCGCCAGAACGGGCAGGTTCGGCGTGAGGGCGACGATCCCCATGCCGATGGTGGCGGCGATGAGACCCAGGAGAACAGGTGCCTCCGGACCTCGCCTTGTGAGAATGGCCTGTGCGATCAGAAGGCCGATGAAGAAGCCGAGGAAGCCGAAGCTCGACACAAAGCCGACGGCCGAACTCGACATCGAGAATGCCGAACTGAATTCAGGAACGAACAGTCCGAACCCCATGCGTGCAGGCCCGAAGCTGATGGCGGTCGCGGCAAACCCGGCGGCTGACAAGCTTTGGAAATAGGTGATGATTCCACCTCACGTTTCACCCGCAACCTCACGGTGAGACGGCCGGTTCCGGAATCGTGGCGCGTGGCGCGATAGCGAGCCATGCCGGCTCTGCGTAGAGCGGCCGCGCTGAGCTGCCTTCGAGGGTCCCGGCCCTAGTGCGCCTCGGCCCAGTTGGCGCCCTTGCCGGCGTCCACCACCAGCGGCACGGTCAGCTGCACCGCCGGTTCCGCCGCACCCTCCATCACCTCACGGGCCACGCCGATGAGATCATCGGCCGCACCCTCGTCGACTTCAAAGAGCAATTCGTCATGCACCTGGAGGAGCATTTTCGCCGGCAGCCCGTCGATGGCGGCGGGCATCCGGATCATCGCCCGGCGGATGATGTCTGCCGCAGTACCCTGGATCGGCGCGTTGATCGCAGCGCGGCGGGCAAAGCCGGCCGTGGGCCCCTTTGCGTTGATGTCGGGCGTGTTCACCCTCCGCCCGAACATCGTCTGCACGAAACCGTGCTCCTTCGCGAAAGAGGTGGTCTCGTCCATGTAGGCGCGGATGCCGGGGAAGCGTTCGAAGTAGCGGTCGATGAAGCCCTGCGCCTCGTCGCGTGGGATGCGCAGGTTGCGCGCGAGGCCGAAGCCCGAGATGCCGTAGATCACGCCGAAGTTGATGGCCTTAGCCTGTCGGCGGACATCGGGCGTCATCTGTTCAAGCGGCACGTTGAACATCTCCGACGCGGTCGCCGCGTGGATGTCCTGGCCTTCGCGGAACGCCTGCTTGAGCGCCTCGATATCGGCCATGTGCGCGAGGATTCTGAGCTCGATCTGGCTGTAATCGAGACTGACGAGGAGCTTTCCCGGCTCGGCGACGAACGCCTCGCGGATGCGGCGGCCTTCCTCGGTCCGCACCGGAATGTTCTGGAGGTTCGGATCGGTCGATGCGAGCCGGCCCGTGCTGGCGCCCGCGATCGAGTAACAGGTGTGGACGCGCCCCGTTTCGGGATTGATGTGGTCCTGAAGAGCGTCTGTGTAGGTCGATTTGAGCTTCGACACCTGCCGCCAGTCGAGGATGCGGCGCGGCAGTTCGTGGACCGTGGCGAGATCTTCGAGCACGTCGGCCCCGGTGCCGTATGCACCTGTCTTGCCTTTCTTGCCACCCGGCAGGCTCATCTTGTCGAAGAGGATCTCGCCCAGCTGTTTGGGCGACCCGACGTTGAACCGCTCGCCCGCAAGCTCGTGAATTTCGTCCTCGAGCCTGGCCATGGTCTGCGCGAATGCTCCCGACATGCGCGACAGAGTGTTCCGGTCGACACTTATGCCGGCTATTTCCATGTTGGCGAGCACCCCGACAAGCGGTCGTTCGAGCGTCTCGTAGACCGTCGTGACACGGTGCTGGTGAAGCTGCGGCTTGAATGTCTGCCAGAGGCGGAGCGTGACCTCGGCGTCTTCGGCTGCGTATTTCACCGCGGCCTCGATGGGCACACGATCGAAGGTGACCTGTGCTTTCCCCGTGCCGATCAGCGTCTTGATCGGGACGCACTGATGCGAAAGATAGCGTTCGGCCAGAGTGTCCATGCCGTGGCCGTGCAGACCGGCGTGCATCGCATAGGACATGAGCATCGTGTCATCGATCGGCGCGACCCGGATACCGAGGCGCGCGAAGATTTTTGCATCGTACTTCATGTTCTGGCCGATCTTGATAACCGACTCGTCTTCAAGAAGCGGCTTCAGCATGGATAGAGCCTGATCGAGCGGCATCTGACCCTCTGCTATGTCGTTCGATCCGAAGAGATCGTCGGTCCCCGCCGCGCGGTGCGTGAGAGGAACGTACGCGGCCTCGCCCGGTTCGACGCAGAGGCAGATGCCCACGAGATCGGCACGCATGTCGTCGAGGCCTGTCGTCTCGGTGTCTATCGCGATCCAGCCACGGCCATTGGCCTTGTCGATCCACCGCTGAAGGGCGGCGGCGTCGCCGACCCGCTCGTAGCGCTCGGGGTCTATGGGCGGGAGATCGGGCACGTCGGGTTCGTCGCGCGGCTCCGCCGGGGACAGCGGCACCTCCGGGATCACCGGCGCCTCGATGCCCAGCTTCTCGGCCACCCGCTTGGTGGTCGTCCGGAACTCCATCGAGGTCAGAAAGGACATCAGCGTATCGGGCTCGGGATCCTTCACCTCGAGGCTCTCGAGCGCATAGTCGAGCGGCATGCGGCAATCGAGCTCGACGAGCCTCTTGGACAGGCGGATCTGGTCGGCGTGCTCGATCAGCGTCTGGCGCCGCTTCGGCTGCTTTATCTCCTCCGCCCGGGCGAGAAGCGTATCGAGGTCGCCGTATTCGTTGATCAGAAGCGCGGCGGTCTTGACCCCGATGCCGGGCGCGCCGGGCACATTGTCGACGGAGTCGCCCGCGAGCGCCTGGATGTCGACGACGCGTTCGGGCGGGACGCCGAAATAGGCGATGACGCCGTCACGGTCGACGATCTCGTCGGACTTGCCCTGCATGCCGGGGCGCAGGATCTCCACTCCGTCGCCCACGAGCTGCATGAGATCCTTGTCCGACGAGATGATGGTGACGCGCCCGCCGGCGTCACGAGCCCGGCAGGCCAGGGTGGCGATGATGTCGTCCGCCTCGAACCCCTCCTGTTCCAGACAGGCGATGTTGAAGGCTCGGGTGGCGTCACGCGTCAGCGGGATCTGCGGGCGCAGGTCCTCGGGCATCTCGAGCCGGTTCGCCTTGTAGAGATCGTAGAGATCATTTCGGAACGTGTGGGAGCCCTTGTCGAAGACGACGGCGATGTGGGTGGGGCCGTCGGATCCACCGTTCTGACCTACAAGCTTCCACAGCATGTTGACGAAACCCGAAACCGCGCCGACCGGCAGCCCGTCTGACTTCCGGGTGAGCGGCGGTAGCGCGTGGTAGGCCCGGAAGATGAAGGACGATCCGTCGATCAGGTGCAGGTGGCAACCCTTGCCGAATTTTCCTTCCGCCATGTCGTTCCCTCCGCGCGTCTCGTCAGGCTTCTAGCCGAGGGCGCAGGGGATTTCGAGACGGATCAGCGGACGAGAACGGGCGCCTCGCGTATATATGTCCCGTCTTCGGCGGCGTGCACGAGGAAATGCGCGACGTCGGCGCGGGAGATGACACCATTCCGCCACGTCGATGGCTCGGTGAGCGCCTGATAGCGATGGGTGGCGCGGTTCGAGGTCAGGACTCCGGGACGGGCGACGGTCCAGTCGAGGTCGGATTCGCAGATCATCCGCTCCTGGCGATCCTTGTCGGCATAGGCGCGGCCCATGATAGCCTGGAACGCGATGCGTTCCGCCGAACTGACGCGCGCGTAGCTGTCGCCGGTGCCGAAGCCCGTGACGGCGAGAAGACGGCGGACGCCTGCGTCCTGCATCTCCGCGATCAGAACGTCCGTGGCCTCGGAGAACAGGTGGATCGGGCGCATGAGCGACGACAGCTTCTTCGGAACGCCGAGCGTGAGGACGACCGCCTCCACGTGCTCGAGCGCCGCTTTCACGTCATCGGAGCGGGTCGCGTCGCCTGTGCGCTTCTCGAGGTTAGGGTGATCGATCTGGATGGACTGGGCGCCGCGCGCGAAGGCGCGGACGCTGTGTCCCCGGGCAAGTGCGTAGCGCACGACCTCGAGGCCGATGCCGTGGCTCGCGCCTATGACGAGGATATGCATGGGCACCTCCTTTGATCTTCAAGCTAGGCCGCATCTTCGGGAGACAAGGCCGCTCCCTTTCCGCTACCCGCACAGGAACAAGCCGCGAAGCCGCGGTCCGGTTTCATGACCGACCGGAGAGGTGTCTAAACCTGCCCATTCCGGGCCATGCGCTCGAAAAAACCCCGCCGTTCGGGCGAACGGCGGGGGAGTGAGTGCCGTGGAGATGGCCACAGGCACCGGCGGTAACTGGTTTCAGGTCAGCTCGGCCCGGATCTGCTGACGGAGGACGTCGATCGGGATCGTCTTGCCCTCCTTGCGGAAGTGCCAATACGTCCAGCCATTGCAGGACGGCGCATGTTCGAGAGCGGCGCCGACCTGGTGAATGGATCCTTTCACTTCGCCAGTGATCAGCGTGCCGTCGGCGCGGACCTTGGCGGTCTTCCCGCGCGGCGAGACGAGCATTTCGCCGGGACGAAGAAGACCACGCTCGACAAGTTGACCGAACGGGATGCGTGGTTCGCCGCGCTTCGACGCCGAGACGAGGAGCGCGTCGCGGTCGTACTTGCGGACGCGCGAGATGCGGTCTTCGGCGACGGCGCGGTAAGTGGCCTCTCGCTCGATCCCGATCCAGTCGCGGCCGAGCATCTTGGCGACGGCGCCAGTCGTGCCCGTGCCGAAGAAGGGGTCGAGCACGATGTCGCCGGGATTGGTTGTGCCGACAAGCACGCGGTGGAGAAGCGCCTCCGGCTTTTGCGTTGGATGCGCCTTTTCGCCATTCCCATCCTTCAGCCGCTCATGCCCGGTGCAGATCGGCAGGACCCAGTCCGAGCGCATCTGCACACCTTCGTTGAGCGCCTTCAGAGCCTCGTAGTTGAAGGTGTACTTCGATGCTTCTTCCTTCGAAGCCCAGATCAGCGTCTCGTGCGCATTGGTCAGCCGCTTGCCGCGGAAGTTGGGCATCGGGTTCGACTTGCGCCAGACGACGTCGTTGAGAATCCAGAAGCCCGCATTCTGTAGCGCCGCGCCCACGCGGAAGATGTTGTGATACGACCCGATGACCCAGATCGCGCCGTGCGGCTTGAGGATGCGGCGCGCGGCGCCGAGCCAGGCGCGCGAAAAGGCATCGTAAGTCTCGAAGGAGGCGAAGCGATCCCAAGCATCGTCGACGGCATCGACACGCGAGTTGTCGGGTCGGTGCAGATCCCCTTTGAGTTGCAAGTTGTAGGGTGGATCGGCGAAGACGAGGTCGACCGAGTTCTCGGGCAGCCCGTTCATCACCTCGATGCAGTCGCCAGCCACGATCTGGTTGATCGGCAGCGCCGCTTCCGGAGCCGTTCTCTTGTTCATCTCTGCCTCTGTCGCGCCCCGGACCTTCTAGGCCAGTGGTCATGTTGGGATCAAAGATGAGTCAAAGGTGATTCGGCGTCAATTTCTTTATTGAATCAGGTACTTACAGATTTCTCTTGATACAAGATATTGTGCACGGGCGCAAAGGAACGCCTATGATGCGGGGTCGCTCCGAGATTTCGAAGCGCAACCTGATGCGCCGGAGTCGCATAGCCCGCGTTCGTCTCCCAGCCGTAGCCGGGGAATTGTTGCGCCAAATCCACCATGATCCTGTCGCGCACGCATTTGGCGACGATCGAGGCGGCCGCGATCGAGAAACACCGCCCGTCACCCTTCACGACCGACTCGGCCCGGCAGGCGATGCCGTCGGGGATCATGTTCCCGTCGATCAGCGCGTGGCACACGTCTCCAAGCATCGAGAGCGCCCGGATCATTGCGAGATGCGAAGCGCGGAGGATGTTGATCTCGTCGATCTCCTCGACGCTCGCCTGTCCGACGCCGACTTCGGCGCAGTCCAGAAGACGGTCGTGCAGCGCCCGCCGCCGCTCCGCGGTGAGAAGTTTCGAGTCGTTCAGCCCATCCGGGATATCGTCACGGTTCAGGATCACCGCAGCCGCGACGACCGGTCCGGCAAGCGGACCGCGCCCAGCTTCATCCACCCCCGCGACCCGGTACGCACCGAGGGCGATGCGCCGTGCCTCGAACGCATAGTCGGGAAGCGTGCCATCCATGCCGACAGATGACCCGGACCCACGGACTGCCGCAAGCAAAAAGGGCGGCCCCTTCTTGGACCGCCCGTCACTCGTCACCCCCACCGGCCCGTGCTGGGGACATCGGGCCCGTGTTCAGTCTCCGATCCGGCCACCGGGGCGCCAGGTGCCGGTCTGAGCCCCGGCAACCTGCCAGCCTTCGAGTCGAAGGCATCGGGCGGAATAGATCGTGCGATCGCGCCCGCCGACGCGGGTTCGGATCGCGCAGTCGTCGGGGAGCCGGCCCGCGTATCGAATCGTGTTCTCTAGGCACCGCTTGCCGAAGCCGACGAGCGGCCCGTTCCGCGTGTCGAAGCGGTAGAGGCATTCTCCGGGCAGGCTGCGGTCCCGTCCGTTCCAGCGAGTGCGCTCATCCCGGCGGGGCGCGGGCCGGATGCTCCTTGGAACGGCGCGCGGTTCGATCCGTTCGGGCACGACACGTCGCGTGACGGGAGAGTTGGCTTCCACGCGGTTCTGCTCGATGGCCCGACCGATCGCGTAGATCGCGCCGATGCCGAGAAGGACGCCGAGGATGTCCTCGGCGTCCGCCGCTTTCGCAGGCGCCCCGGCGCCCTGCGAGAATACCAGCGCCGCCGCCACGATTGTCGCTGTCAGTCCGCGTCTCATCTTGTCGGATCTCCTCTTTTTGAACCGGCCCATCGTTGCGGGGTTTGGATCAACGTGAGCGGTCATCCGAAGACACTCCATATCGGCGTGCTGCTATGCGATAGCGGGAACCGTCGGCGTGCGCGTTATTGAACGACGGCGCCGGACCGGTCATGGTCGCCGCATGACACGGATCGCGCTCGCCTTCGTTCTCGCACTCGCCACGGCCGTCCCGGCCGGAGCGGCGTGCTATGCGGACTACAAGGCGAAGCGGGACAACCCGCTTCGACTGCACTACGGAGTGGTCGAACTGCCCGACACGGCCTGCGGAAGCCGTGGCGCAGCGGAGGAAGCCTTGCGTCCCCGTCTGGCACGGAGCGGATGGGAGCTTCTGAACGTGGTCGGGATCTTCGGCCCCGAGGGACTGGACGAGAGGAGAGAGAGTGCCGGAGAGTTCTTCCTCCGCTTCTGAGGCCCGGCTTTCGGGGACGCGCATCGTCACTCTCGGCATCGTCGCCATCGTCGCGATCCTTGCCGTGGCGGGCGCGGTGCTTCTGTTCAGCCTGCCCGACGCCAACGCATTCAACGCGAAAGTCGAGCGACTGTTCGTAGAGAACGACGATCTGACCTCGGCGGCCGAGATCAAGCTTCTGGAGATCCTCGCCCAGTCTGGAACGGCGTTTTCGGAGGTGCTTGCAGGCTACCGCGCCATCATCTTCGTGCTGATGCTCTTCGCGACGGGACTTCTCGTCGCCTCGCTCGTCTTTCTGGTGACCATCGTGGCGCAGAATCGCAGGATCACCGAGATCGAACGCAAGGGCATCCAGGTGAAGTCGCTTGCGATCGACCGGGAACAGAACGCGGTGATGCTGAACGACATGGAATTCAAGCTGACAAATGCGGCCCTCGAGACGCTGGCGGTGCTCGCGGAGGCGCGGATGGACGACGACGTGCTGACTGGCGCCGAGATCGAGGCGGTGATTTCCGGGCGGAACGCGTCGGATTGCGACGAGGCGGCGGGGGCCACGCGAATCAAGCGGCTGCGCGACGCGCTCGGCAACCAGATGGTGGCCGAACTGCTGATCAGGACGGTGGCACGTCGCGGTTACATGCTGTCGGTCGACAAGGGCTCGATCCGGATGACCTGAGCGGACCCTATCGCAGACGCCTGAGAACCTCGTAACTCGCGTAGCCGTCTGGGACCATGCCACGGGACCGCTGAAAGGCGCGGACCGCGGCGATGGTGTTCGGCCCGATGATACCGTCGACGCCCTTCGTGTCGAACCCGGCGCGGGTCAGCCTCTCCTGCATCTCGCGCTTCTCCGCGAACCGGAGGTTGCGGTCCCCTCGGGGCCAATCGGTGCGCAGCGGACCGTCGCCGCGGATGCGGTCGGAAAGGTGCCCGACGCCGATCACGTAGGCGTCGGCGGTATTGTAGCGCTCGATGACGTGGAAATTGTCGAAGATCATGAACGCCGCGCCCTTGGCGCCGGCCGGCAGGAGGATGGACGCGCGGCCATGGTTCGGGACCGTCCGGCCACGCATGTCGCGGATGCCGAGCCGGGCCCATTCGGCGGGCGATTTCTTGATCCGGTCGCCCGTCTGTGAATAGTCGAACCCGCGCGGCAGCTGGACCTCGACGCCCCACGGCTGCCCTTTGGTCCAGCCGAAGCGGGCGAGGTAGGCAGCGGTGGACGCCAGCGCATCCGTCGGATCGTCCGACCAGATGTCGCGCTTGCCGTCGCCGCGAAAATCCTGGGCGTAGGCCAGGTAGGAGGTCGGAATGAACTGGGTGTGGCCCATCGCGCCAGCCCAACTTCCGGTCATGCGGGTGGGATGGATGTCGCCGGACTGGATGATCCTCAATGCAGCGACAAGCTGCTGCTCGAAAAAGCGCCCGCGGCGTCCGTCGTAGGCGAGCGTCGCGAGCGCCCCGATGAGAGGCGTGCTGCCGCGATATGCCCCGTATGCGCTTTCGAGGCCCCAGACGGCAGTGACGACTTCGGCCTCGACGCCATAGCGCGCTTCGATCTCGGACAGGAGGCTTCGGTGCTTGCGCAGCGCATCGCGCCCGTTGCGGACTCGCGTCTCGGACGCGGCGCTGTCGAGATATTCCCATATCTGCTTGGTGAATTCGGATTGGTTGCGGTCTTTCTGGACAACGTCCACGTCGTAGCGGACGCCGCGGAACGCGGCATCAAAGACCTGCGGGCGGATCCCCTGCGCCAGCGCCCGGCTTCGGAAGCCGGCGATCCACCGGTCGAAGCCGCGATTCGCCGAGACGAGGGTCGTCATCTCGGCGCCGCCGCTCCGCGCCATGGGACGAATCGAAAGTTCGGGCGCCCGGACCTGGTCGGCATAGGCGGACGAAGCAAAGACAAGTGCGAGAAGCATCGCTGGAATGCGCATGAATTCACCTGTTGGACCTGCTCTGGCTTTTTGGAGAGTGTAACGCTACGCGTCCGAGTCTCAAAGCCGTCGCTGCGGAAAAAGCGGCTTACCGCTCGCGGCGGCGGCGTGTGACCTTGCGCTTGGTCTTTTCCGCCTTCTTGCGCGCGGTCGCTGGCTTGCGCGGCCCCGGTCCCCGGCCGCGCCGCCCGCGGCGCACAGGCGAGGGCATGTCCGTTCCTTCGACCGCGAGCAGTTCGAGCATCAGGCCCCCCGTCACCGGGACCGCCTCGGCTAGTCGCACCGTGACCCGCTGGCCGAGCGACAGCGTCATCCCCGTCTCCGAGCCCATCAGCGTCTGCGCCTCGCGGTCGAAATGGAAGTACTCTGCCCCAATCGACCGGATCGGGATCAGACCGTCCGCGCCGGTCTCGTCCAGCTTCACGAAGGCGCCGAAGCGCTGGATGCCCGAAATCCGGCCGGTCATCTCGCTGCCGATGCGTTCGGACAGGAAGGCCGCCAGATAGCGGTCGGTCGTGTCCCGCTCGGCAGTCATCGACCGGCGCTCGGTCTCGCTGATATGCTGCGCGGTCGCCTCGAGTTGCTCGATCTCGTCCGGCGACAGACCGTCGTCCCCCCACTTGTGCGCCGAGATCAGCGCACGGTGCACGACAAGATCGGAATACCTGCGGATGGGCGAGGTAAAATGCGCGTAGCGGCGCAGCGCGAGACCGAAGTGGCCGAAGTTCTCCGGATGGTAATAGGCCTGCGTCATCGATCGCAGCGTCGCCATGTTGATCAACTCGTCCTGCTCGGTTCCCTCGGCCTGCGCGAGAAGCCGGTTGAGATGGCTGGTTTTCAGAACCTGCCCCTTGGCGAGGACGAGACCGGACGCCTCCGCCGTCTCGCGCAGGGCCTCGAGCTTCTCCGGGCTCGGTTCTTCGTGGACCCGGTAGAGAAGCGGCGACTTGCGGCGCTCGAGTTCCTCGGCAGCAGCGACGTTCGCGAGGATCATGAACTCCTCGATCACCCGGTGCGCGTCGAGCCGCGGCCGGAAACCCACCGAGAGCACCTTGCCCTCCTCGCTGAGTTCGATCTTGCGCTCGGGCAGGTCGAGGTCGAGCGGTTGGCGCTCGGCCCGCGCCTTCATCATCGCGCCCCACGCGGCGAAGAGCGGCTTGATCACGTCATCGAGAAGCGGCGCGCATCTGTCGTTCGGATCACCGTCCTCGGCGGCTTGCACCTCCTGATAGTTGAGCGAGGCCGCCGACCGCATGAGGCCGCGCATGAAGCGGTGGGCTATCTTGTGTCCGCCCGCGTCGATCTGCATCCGCAGCGCGATGCACGCGCGCGGCACGCCTTCGTGCAGCGAACAGAGATCGCCCGAGAGACGGTCGGGCAGCATGGGAACCACGCGGTCGGGAAAATATGTCGAGTTGCCCCGCTCGCGCGCCTCGCGGTCGAGCGTAGTGCCGGAAGCCACATAATGCGCGACATCGGCGATGGCGACCCACACGACGAACCCCCCCTCGTTCTTCGGGTCGTCGTCGGCATGCGCCCAGACCGCGTCGTCGTGGTCGCGGGCGTCCGCGGGGTCGATCGTGACAAGAGGAATGTCGCTCAGGTCCTCACCCGTCCCGAGGCCCGCCGGTTCCATCGCGTCGACCTCGGCGATCACCTCGTCGGGAAAGTCGTCGGGGATGCCGTGCTGGTGGATCGCGATGAGCGACACGGCCCTGGGTTCGGACGGGTCGCCGAGACGTGTCACGATCCGGGCACGCGGGAGGCCCATCCGCGCCTTGGGTCCGCTTTGCTCGGCCTCGACAAGTTCGCCGTCCTTCGCGCCCTGAACGGAGTCCTTCGGAACCAGCCACTCGCGTTCGGCGCCCTTGTCGATCGGAACGATGTGACCGCCCTCGGCGGTCTTGCGGAACACGCCGAGGATCCTTTTCGGAGTCTGCCCGATTCGGCGAATGAGTCGAGCCTCGTAGTCGGCCCCGTCTCCCTTCACCTCGGTCAGTCGGGCAAGGATCCTGTCGCCCTGGCCAAGCGCCGGATCGCCATTGCGCGGGATAACGATGACGTGCGGCTCCGCCCCGTCCCCGCTCCACTCGAGCGGCTTCGCGAAGAGGTCACCGGATCTGTCCGGCCCGGTCACCTGCAGGACCGAGACCGGCGGCAGCTTGTCGGGGTCGCGATAGGTCTTGCGCCGCTTCGCAAGATGGCCCTCGGTCTCGAGTTCTTTCAGGACGCGCTTGAGGTCGATGCGCCCCGCGCCCTTGATGCCGAATGCCTTGGCGATGTCGCGCTTGGAGGTCTCCCCTGGATGCTCGGCGATCCAGGCGAGGAGTTCGTCCTTTGACGGGATACGGCTCATGAGCGGCAGGTAGCATGTCGCGCCGGGCGCGTCATCCGGGAACGGAGGTCAGCCGAAGTAGTCGCGAAGGACGCGGGCATAAAGCCCCTTGAGCTGGCGGATCTGTTCGATGTCCACACGTTCGTCGACCTGATGCATCGTCTTGCTGGCGAGCCCGCACTCGATGACCGGGCAATGAGTCTTGACGAAACGCGCATCCGACGTTCCTCCAGTTGTCGAGAGAACGGGCTCTATGCCCATCTCGTCCCTGATGGCAGAGACGACAAGCTCGGAAAGCGGTCCCGGCGGTGTGATGAAGCTCTCTCCCGACACGCGGACATCCATGGACACGTCACAGCCGGTTTCCGCGGCGATGCGGGTGCCTTCGGCATCCAGCCAGTCGCGGATGGACTGCGAAGTGTGGACGTCGTTGAAGCGGATATTGACGGTAGCCGTGCACCGGGCGGGAACGACATTGGTGGCCGGGTTGCCGGTGTCGATCGTGGTGACGGCAAGTGTCGAGGGATCGAAGTGGTCGGTGCCCTCGTCGAGGACGTGTGTCGCCAGGCGATCCATGAGACGGGCCACCGCGTGCACGGGGTTCCTGGCCAGATGCGGGTAGGCGGTGTGGCCTTGCACGCCCGTGACGGTGAACCTCGCGGTCATCGAGCCTCTGCGGCCGATCTTGATCACGTCACCGACGCTCTCGGTCGATGTCGGTTCGCCGACGATGCAGAGGCTCATCCGTTCATCATGGTCCAGCATCCAGTCGAGGAGCGCGCGCGTCCCATCGGTGGCGTCGCCTTCCTCGTCTCCGGTGACGGCGAGAATAATGGCGCCGTCGGGCGGTGTCTCGCGCACGAAATCCACGGCGGCACAGGCGAAAGCGGCGACTCCGGATTTCATGTCGGTGGAGCCACGCCCCCAGAGGAAGCCCTCTCGGAGTTCTCCTCCGAATGGATCGGCAGTCCAGGCGGCCGCGTCGCCCACCGGCACCACGTCGGTATGGCCGTTGAAACCGAGCGTGCGCGGATCACCCTTCGCGCCCCAGCGGGCGAAGAGGTTCGGCGTGTGGTTCCGGTCGACGCGCGTGCAGTCGAACCCGGCTTCGGTCAGCACGGCCGCGAGGAGGGCGAGCGCCCCACCCTCAAAGGGTGTCACGGAGGGGCAGCGGACAAGGCGGGCGGTCAGATCGACCGGATCGACAGGCGTGGGCATGCCGCAGCGATACAGCGGAGCGCGGGCCGCTGCAATCGGGCGCTCAGTCGTAGAACGGCGTGACCTGCGTGACCATGACAGCGTTTTCCCGCAGCGCCCGGTCCATCAGGGCGCGTTCTTCATTGTCAATCTCATGGCCCTCCGCCTCGCGGTCTTCGGAGGTGCCGTAGCCCGAGACGTCGAGCGGATTCATGTTGGCCTGTTTTAGGACGGCGACGGTTTCCCGTACCGCTTCGGCTTCATCGACGCCGGAGGCGAAACACATGAGAGCGGCACCGGTCGCGCGCTCGGGAAGTCCATCGCCCAGTTTCCGGCCGACCTCGACCACGAGGGTGAAGACCTTCTGCGGGCGCTTTGGCTTTTCCGTGCTCATGGGCTCCATGTCGCAGAGCGCATGACGCGGAGCAAGCCCCGCTCGCGGGGGTGCTCTTCTAGCTGCGGCCGCGAACCGCGCGCCAAGACCAGATGAGGAGCATGGCCCCGATGGCGCCCACGATGAGCTGACCTATCCAGCCGCCGAGCGTTCCGCCAGTCAGAAGGCCCAGAATGGCGTTGAGAACCAAGGCGCCGACTATCCCCAGCACGATGTTCGTGAGGATGCCGTGATCGCCACCCATAACCCTTTCCGCGATCCACCCGGCGATGCCGCCAACGATGATCGCGCCGAGCCATCCGACGCCTTCCATCTTGTCCCTCCTTCACGCTTCGGGAACGGAACGCCGCCAGGAGACAGCGGTTCCGGATCAGTCGCGCAGCAGCTCGTTGATCGCCGTCTTCGAGCGCGTCCTTTCGTCAACGCGCTTGACGATGACCGCGCAGTAGAGGTTGAGGTTGTTCTTCGTCGGCATGGAGCCGGAGACGATGACGGAATAGGGCGGCACTTCGCCCATGAAGACCTCCCCGGTCTCGCGGTCCACGATCTTCGTCGACTGTCCGATATAGACGCCCATGCCGAGAACCGAACCTTCCCGCACGATAACGCCCTCGACGACCTCGGATCTTGCGCCGATGAAGCAGTTGTCCTCGATGATCGTGGGACCCGCCTGCATGGGTTCGAGTACCCCGCCGATGCCGACTCCGCCCGAGAGGTGGACATTCTTCCCGATCTGCGCGCAGGATCCGACGGTCGCCCAGGTGTCTACCATGGTTCCTTCGCCGACGTGGGCGCCTAAGTTGACGAAGGACGGCATGAGCACCACCCCCGGCGCAATGTAGGCCGACCGGCGAACGATGCAGTTCGGCACCGCACGAAAGCCAGCGTCCTTCCATTCGGAATCGCCCCAGCCGGCGAACTTGCTGTCCACCTTGTCCCACCAGGATCCGCCTTGGGGTCCGCCGGATTGCTGCGCCATGTCCTTCAGACGGAACCCGAGAAGCACTGCCTTCTTCGCCCACTGGTTCACGTGCCATACGCCATCCGCATCCCGGTCGGCGACCCGAAGCTTGCCCGAATCGAGCGCCGACAACGTCGCTTCGATGGCGTTTCTCGTGTCGCCTTTCGTGGCGGGCGTGATCGTGTCGCGCACGTCCCACGCGGCCTCGATCGCGGCTTCGAGTTGGGCGTTGTCCATGCGAAGGGCTCCAATTCGTGTCTGGTTTACTGAATGTCGAGCCTATAGAGCGGGAGAACCGCGCACGCAATCGGCCCTTGAGGACAGACATGCAGGACGAACAGAGACGGACGTTCCGGGACGCACATCAGGACGCGGAGTCCGCGCGCACCGTCCCGGATACGCCGCAGGGACGCTCGTCCGCCTATCGGCTGGCATTCGCCGATCCGGACTTTCTCTACCGGGACGAATTGCGCCCCGTCCGCCTGCAGCTGGAGCTTCTCAAGCCCGAGCTTCTGCTGACGGAGTACGGAGTGGAATCCACCGTGGTTCTCTTCGGCGGCGCGCGGATTCCGGAACCGGCGCACAAGGACCGGGCGCGGACCAAGACGCTGGCCGACTTGTCGCAGCACTACGAGGAGGCGCGCCGGTTCGCCCGGCTGATGACCGCGCGATCGATCGAGTCCGGGCACCGCCGCGACGTGATCGTCACCGGCGGCGGTCCGGGCGTCATGGAGGCCGGCAACCGTGGCGCGTCCGAAGCCGGCGGGGTGTCGATCGGTCTGAATATCGTGCTGCCGCACGAGCAGCAGCCGAACGATTACGTCACGCCGGATCTCTGCTTCAACTTCCATTACTTCGGCATCCGGAAAATGCATTTCCTGATGCGCGCCCGGGCGGTCGTTGTCTTTCCGGGCGGTTTCGGAACGCTCGACGAGTTGTTCGAGAGCCTGACGCTGATCCAAACCGGCCGCATGCAGCGGGTGCCGATCCTTCTCTTCGGCGAAGAGTTCTGGCGGCGGATCGTGAACTGGGAGGGCCTTGCCGAGGCCGGGACCATCGCAGACGAGGATCTTGAGCTTTTCCGGTTCGTGGAGACGGCTGAAGAGGCCATCGATCTGATCGACAACTGGCCCGAGGCCGGAACCAAGCGCGAGTTCGTTCCCGGACGATAGGCGCGTGATTTGCCGATGGTTTCGCGCTAAGTGTCCTTCGGGACGAGAAAAAGCAGGAACCGAGATGAGGTTCGTTGGGGGATTTGGGCGCCTCGCCGCCATGGCTCTTGGCTCTCTGGGGCTGGCGGGCCCTCTGGCGGCACAGGACGACTTCAGAATGCTCGACGGGAGTTTGACGTATCGAGAGCGCATGGCGCTGCCAGCGGACGCGCTTGCGGTGATCGAGGCGCGGGACGCCAGAGGGCGCCTTTTGGGCGAGGCGACCTTCGCAACGCGCGGGGCGCAAGTGCCGCTGCCTTTCGCGCTTGGCATTCCGGAAGGCTTCGATGCCGACTTGCGTGCGGCGATTGTTGTCGAAGGACAACCGATGTGGTTCACCGTCGATGTCCCGGTTTCCGCTGGAACAGAGCCCGTTTCACTGGGCGAGATCGTCCTGCGGCGCTTTGTGACAATGAAGCTTGCCAGCACGCTGCGCTGCGGGCAGCGGGAGCTGCGGGTGGGATTCCACGGGCCGAACGCGGTTATCGACATCGATGGCGAGCGCAGGGTGCTGGAACGGGTGTCCACCGCTTCGGGCGTCCGGTACGAAGCGCCGGAGGATCCCGGAACATGGGTCTGGAGCCGTCGCAACAGAGCTCTGGTCTCGATCGACGGCGAGGAACTGCCCGAATGCGCGATCGTTCCGCCCGAGGCTCCGAAGCCCTACATCGCACGCGGGCACGGGCCGGATTGGATGCTGACCGTCGATGAGGGACTGATGAGTCTGGTTGTCGCTGGCAGCGAAGCGCGAGCGGTCGAGGCGGCGTTGCCGAAGTCCGGCTTCGACGAGGGCGCGTTCGTCTATGAGGTTCCTGCGCTGGATCTCGAGCTGCGCGTGGCTCCCCGACTCTGCCGCGACGACCAGGCGGGCATGCCCTATCCTGAGAGCGTCACAATCCGGCTAGGCGACAGGCGGCTTACCGGCTGCGGCGGCGAAACGCTGGACGCTCTCGCCGGTGCGGAGTGGATGGTCGAGGATCTGGACGGTGGGGGGATCATCGACTCGTCCCGCGTGACACTTGTGTTCGGCACTGATGGGACGCTGAGCGGACAGGCCTCCTGCAATCGTTACGCAACGCCGTTCGAGATCGCTGACGACGGTGTTTCCGTCGGGCCCATCGCCGCGAGCAGAATGATGTGCCCCGAGGCGGTCATGGACCAGGAGCGGCGCTTCTTCGCCGCGCTGACAGCGGTCGAACGGCTCGAACTGGACGAGACGGGCGCGCTTCTGCTCTACGATCCGGCGCGCGCAGAACCGGCGATCACCGCCCGCCGTTAGCCGCTCCCAACCTCTGCCGCAGCGGTTTTCCGGGATTTGCGGACGCGCTCGGTGGCGGACTTCAGCTGGCCGCAGGCCGCCATGATGTCCTCGCCCCGCGGCGTCCGGATCGGCGAGGCGTAGCCGGCCTTGTAGACGATGTCGGCGAAGGCCTCGATCCGGTCCCAGTCGGACCGCTCGTAGGGCGCACCCGGCCACTCGTTGAACGGGATCAGGTTGATCTTCGCGGGAATGCCCTGAATGAGTCTCACCAGCCGGCGCGCGTCTTCATCGCTGTCGTTTACGCCCTTCAGCATCACGTACTCGAAGGTGATCCGCTCCGAATTGGAAAGCTTCGGGTACTCCCGCAGCGCATCGAGCAGGGTCGCGATGTTCCATTTCTTGTTGATCGGCACCAGCCGGTCGCGTACCTCGTCCGTCGTCGCGTGGAACGACACGGCAAGCAGGCAGCCGATTTCCTCTGCGGTCCGTGCGATCTCAGGCACGACACCCGAGGTCGAAAGCGTGATCCGGCGCCGCGAGAGACTGATTCCCTCGCCATCCATCGCGATCTTCATTGCGTCGCGGACCGCGTCGAAATTGTAGAGCGGTTCTCCCATGCCCATCAGCACGATATTGGACAAGAGCCTCGGACGCTCTCCCATGCCCTCGCCCTGCCTGGGCCACTCACCCAGGTCGTCGCGGGCGAGCATGATCTGACCCACGATCTCCGCGGCGGTCAGGTTGCGGACAAGCCGCTGAGTGCCGGTGTGGCAGAACGAGCAGGTCAGCGTGCAGCCGACCTGACTCGAGATGCAGAGCGTGCCGCGATCTTCCTCCGGAATGTAGACGGTCTCGACCTCATGACCCCCGGCGATCCGGACGAGATACTTGCGCGTGCCGTCCGCGGACACGGTCTTCGTGACGATCTCCGGCAGGTGGATCACGAAACGCTCGGACAGAAGCGCGCGAAAGTCCTTGGACAGGTTGGTCATTGCCGCGAACTCGCGGACCCCCCAGAAATAGACCCATTGCCAGATCTGGTTCACCCGCATCCTGACCTGCTTTTCCGGCGTGCCCGCGGAGAGAAGAGCGTCGCGAAGCTGCTCCCGGGTCAGCCCGACGAGACTCACGGGTCCCTCCGGAACCTTCCGGGGGATCGTCAGAACGTCCTGCGTGATCGGGGCCGAGGCGGTCATTGGCGTCGTCTTTCAAGGATCAGACGGCTGACATATAGGATTCCGCCAAGCAAATAAAGGAGGCTCCGGCACAGATCGGGGCACGGATATCGCGATGCGGGCCGGCTACCCGGCGCAGCGGCGCTGGGCTTCCTCGGCGGCGGCCGTGAACCCCAGGAGGGAGAACGTATCCTTGGTGTTCGTTCCGCGCGACGACCGCGCGGACAGGATGGCGTTCACGCCCCGCTTCATCGCGGCCATGATCCGCGCGTCGTCGCCGGCACTGGCAGGCCAGGCCCATTCGCCATCCGTGAAGAGTTCGAAGGACTCGTCGCCGATTTCGAGCGATACGGTCGAGCCGTCAGCGAAGGGATAGCCACCCGTGAAGGAGATTTCGCCGTCGATGTCGGCAGCCGGGCGATAGCTGACGAAAAGCAGGATATCGCCGCGGCGAACCGAGACGACGCGGCCGTCTCTCGTGTTGACCGTCTCCTTCGGAGCGGACACGCCCCAGCATTCCTGAGGGTCGCTCTCGACAAAGACCGACCAGTCCGTCTGCGCGGCTACCCTGTTGCTGGATTCCTCTTGCGCGACGACAGGCGTCGTCAAAAAGAGCGCAGCGCACAGGACTGCTGAAAACGTGGTGGATTTCATCTGGATCTCGGCCTCCGACTGTCACTGCCTCGCGGCGCCGTCCCCCGCCCGTTCCGGGTCGTCTTGTGCGGGCCGGCGCGCAAATCTGATTGCGATGATATCCTATGGAAACGCGCAAGGCTGGGAAAGGCCCTCCGGCGTAAAATCGCCGAGATCGTCATAGGCACTGCGTGGCATGCAAGACGTGCGCCGCGCGTCGAAAGCTGTCGTGCAATTCGATGGATGTCGTCTCTCCGCAGCCTCCCGCGGGATGATGCGGGCGCTGCCGCTTGTCGAAGCCGCATGAGGCGCTCAGGCGTTCGCGGAGAAGACTTGGTGAAGAAGATCCGCAGGGCCGGCGGACGGGTTCAGGTTTCCGAAAGCAGCCGCTCCTTTGATGCCATGTAGATCTCGAAGAGCTCGGCATGATCTTCAGGCCAGCCGTTGATGACGACCGCACGCCCCCTGCCCGCGCGGCAGAGCGCGCTCATGTCGTCGAAGCCCAGATTCAGCGCGCTTCCCTTCAGAGAATGAAGAAGCGCTTCCGCCTCGTCGGGATCGGTCGCCGATCCGAGCTGCGCAAGCGCCTCCTCTGTCTCGCTCAGGAAAAGCGCCACGATCTCCGCGAAATCCGCTTCGCCGACTTCTTCCTTCAGTTCCCGAACACGATCCCAACTGATCATCGCGCCTCTCGCAAGACCGTTTCCGGCATCGTCCCGGAATCTCCCTAAACGACCGTAAGGTCTCAAGTTTGAAACATTAAAAGCCTGTGCGTTGAGATGACATTAGCAGCCCTCGACAAATTGTGCGCCGACACGTTTGGCAAGCATTTCCGGATATGGCCCTCAATCCGTTGACCCTCTCAGAGCCCGCGGGCGCAGAAACTGCGCATCTGCCGCAGCGCGGCGTGCTCGTGGTCGACGACAGCCCGGCACAAAGACGTCTGCTTTCGAGCTTGCTCGCACGCTGGGGCTACGACGTGGCCGAGGCCGGTTCCGGCGCGGAAGCGCTCGAGCTGCTCTCGCGGCGGAGCGTCGACATCATCATCAGCGACTGGATGATGCCTGGAATGTCGGGCGTCGACTTCTGCCGAACCTTTCGCAAGACCGAACGTCGCAAATACGGATACTTCGTTCTCCTCACCTCGAAGAGCGAGAAGGAAGATGTCGCGCTCGGTCTGCAGTCGGGCGCGGACGACTTCCTGTCAAAGCCCGTCAACCGCAGCGAGCTGCGTGCACGCCTCCTCGCCGGCGAGCGGATCGTCAAGATGCAGGCGGAGCTCAAGGACAAGAACGATCTTCTGACCAGCGCGCTTGAAGAGCTCGAGACAATTCACGCCGCACTCGACCGTGATCTGGTAGAGGCGCGCAAGTTCCAGAAATCGCTCATACCGGAGCGCGTCCGGGACTTCGACGGCGGTCGCGTCTCGCTGCTTTTCCGTCCCTGCGGTCATGTCGGCGGAGACTTCATCGGCGCCTTTCGGGTCAACGAGTCGCGCATCGGCCTCTACTCCATCGACGTGTCGGGCCACGGCGTCGCTTCGGCATTGCTCGCAGCAAGGGTCGCCGGTTATCTCGGAGGCACGTCTCCCGACCAGAACATCGCGATAACCATAGATGACTTCGGGCTCTATGCCATGCGTCCGCCGGAGGACGTCTGCGCGAGGCTGAATGACCTCATGCTCGCGCAGCTGGACACCGAACTCTACCTCACGATGGTGCTCGCGGACTGCAATCTCGCGACCGGAAAGATCCGGATCGCCCAAGCAGGTCATCCCGGCCCGCTGGTCATCAGATCCGACCGCAGCGTCGAGGACCCCGGAGAGGGGGGACTGCCGGTCGGCCTCATCGCGGGGGGGCGCTGGTCTTCATTCGATCTTCGTCTCCAGCGCGGTGACAGGTTGCTCCTTCTCTCGGATGGCATCACAGAATGCCCCGGCCCGGAGGGCGCGGAGTTTGGAGACGGAGAACTCGCGTCGTTCATCGGACGGTCCTTCGATCTGCCCGGCCCCGATCTCCTGGACGCGCTCGGCTGGGAACTCGACCGGTTCTCGGGTCTGCTTGACCTGCCGGACGACGTGTCATGCATCATGCTTGAACATCTTGGGAAGGATGCGGTTTCGGACGCGTGAGACGAAGAGCCTGTCCCCCTCGTTGCCAAGAATCCTGGCCGCATGCTTCTCCGCGACCCAGTGCGCGGTGTGACCAGCCTCTGTCGGGGGACCATGAGGACGCACCGGGCGTGCCAGGAAAACATGGCAGATCTTCTCGGCCCAGAGATCGTACTCCGGCATATACGTAAACCGCCGAAACGCCCCGACCCGTATCGGACGCGCGATCCTCCAGCCGGTCTCCTCAAAGATCTCGCGGTGGAGCGCTGCGACCGGGCCTTCGCCCGGGTCGACCCCGCCGCCCGGTAGCTGGAACTCCGGGAGCGGCTCGGCCTGATGAGTCAGAAGCAGCGCGCCCTTCCGCGGCAGTAGCGCGTAGACACCAGTCCTTTGTGTATAGCGCATCTCTGGTCTGACCGGCTCGCCAACCCGTCGGATCATCGTCTTGGACCCTCGCTTGCCGCTCCTATATTGTCGCGGTATGCCAATGCGCGACGCGCAAGGAAACCCCATGACTCTCGGACCACAGATCGCCTGGGACGACACCGTCCTGCCGTTTCAGCTCGACCGGGCGGACATTCGCGGTCGGGTCGCCCGGCTTGACGGAACGCTCGACAAGATCCTCGCGCAGCACGACTACCCGACGCCTGTCGAGGCGCTGGTGGCCGAGGCCGCCTTGCTGACCGCAATGATCGGCCAGACGATCAAGCTCCGCTGGAAGCTGTCGCTTCAGGTGCGCGGCGACGGCCCGGCGCGGCTGATCGCGACCGACTACTATGCCCCGCCAGAGGATGGTCAGCCGGCACGCATACGTGCCTATGCCAGTTACGACCCGGAGCGTCTTGTAAACGGTGCGACTCCCTTCAGCCAGATCGGTAATGGCTACTTCGCGATCGTGATCGACCAGGGTCCGGGAACGGCGCCCTATCAGGGGATCACTCCGATCGCCGGGGGCTCTCTTTCGTCCTGCGCGGAGACCTACTTCGCGCAGTCCGAGCAGTTGCCGACCCGCTTCGCGACGAGCTTCGGGCAGTCTTCCAAACCGGGCGGCCCGGAAAACTGGCGCGCGGGCGGCGTGATGGTGCAGCACATGCCGAAAGCGTCGCCTTTTGCCACCGGCGGCGGATCGGGTGAAGGTGGTCTGCTCGAGGCCGATGACATCGTGTCGGGCGACGATGCCGAGAACTGGACCCGAATCAACATGCTTCTCGACACTGTCGAGGAAATCGAGCTTGTCGGGCCTTCCGTGCAGCCCACCGATCTCCTTGTCCGGCTCTACCACGAAGAAGGACCGCGGGTATTCGATCCTCAGCCGGTGGCTTTCGGCTGCTCGTGCTCCGCCGAGAAGGTCCGTCAGAGCCTTTCGATCTACTCGCAGAAGGACATCGGCCACATGACAACCGACGAAGGGGTCGTCACGGCCGATTGCCAGTTCTGCGGCGCGCATTACGAGTTCGACCCGAAAACGCTCGGGTTCGAGGCGGAGGATCCGCCGGATGAGGACGACTGACCTTCGCGACAGGCTCAGATCGGCGCTGGAGGCGACTTCAGCGCCGTCATCGGACTTCGACCTGAACCCAGATGTCGTTCTGCCTGAGAACCGGGCCCTGCGGGACGCTGGGGTGCTCGTCGGCGTGATCGCGGGCGCGTGCCCCGCTGTCGTACTCACGAAGCGATCCTCGCGGCTCAAGCATCATCCCGGCCAGATCGCCTTTCCTGGCGGCAAGGTCGACCCGGGCGACGACGGACCGACAGGCGCAGCGCTGAGGGAGGCGGAGGAAGAGATCGGCCTGCCACGCGCCGCGGTCGAGGTGCTCGGCACTCTGCCGCCGCATGAAACCGTGACAGGCTTCACCGTGACGCCCGTTCTGGGCTGGATCAGTGCCTCATTCGACCCTGTCCCGGAGGCCGGAGAAGTGGCCGAGGTCTTCACCGCCCCCTTCGATCATGTCACTGATCTTTTGCGCTATTCGGTCCAGTCGCGCCGCTGGCGTGGCAGTCGCAGGCACTACTACACCGTTCCCTGGGGTCCCTATTACATCTGGGGTGCCACAGCGCGTATGCTGCGCGTGCTGGCCGACAGGATGCAGTGATGACACGGATCGAAGGGAAGTGGATCGAAGATTCGGCGACGCAGGCGGTTTTCGACGCGCTGGAAGGCGGCGGGCACCGGGCGTTCTTCGTCGGCGGATGCGTTCGGAACGCGCTTCTGGACCAATCCGTCACCGATATCGACATCTCGACCGACGCGGTGCCGGACGAAGTTATCCGACTGACCGGCGCAGCAGGGCTCAGGCCCGTGCCGACCGGGATCGACCACGGTACCGTGACGGTCGTCTCCGATCACAGGGGCTATGAAGTCACGACCTTCCGGCGCGACGTCGAAACGGATGGCCGCCGGGCCGTCGTCGCGTTCTCGCCCCACAAGCTCGACGACGCGCGTCGCCGCGACTTCACGATGAATGCCCTATACGCCGACCGGACCGGGTCGGTGATCGATCCGCTGGGACAGGGGCTTACTGACCTCTTCCAGGGGCGGGTGCGGTTCATCGAGGACGCCGAGGCGCGGATCCGGGAGGATTACCTGCGGATTTTGCGCTTCTTCCGGTTCCATGCCTGGTACGGTCATCCTGAAAACGGTATCGACCCCGAAGATCTTGCACCGATTGCGGCCAATTCGGCTGGATTGATGTCGCTCTCCCGGGAGCGCGTCGGCCACGAGATGCGGCGTCTTCTCGCTGCGCCCGATCCCGCGCCGAGCCTCACGGCCATGGCGGCGACGGGGGTCCTCGGGCGTGTGCTGCCGGGCGCGGATTCGAGGCTTGTCGCACCGCTCGTCGCGGTCGAAGAGGCTCTCGCGGCCTCTCCCGACGCCATGCGGCGTCTCGCTGTGCTTGGCGGAGAGGATGCGTCAAGCGCGCTCAAACTGTCGAAGGAGGAGATCCGAAGGCTCGAGACGCTCAAAGCCGAGACGGGGAGTGACCGCAGGGTGCCGGAACTCGGTTACCGTTATGGAACCGATCTCGCTGTAGATGTCGCCCTTCTCAGGGCGGTGATCGAGAATCGGTCACCGGATCCGGCAGTCCCCGGATTGGCGCGCAAGGGGGAAGGCGCCAGTTTCCCGGTCAAGGCTGCCGATCTCATGCCCGACCTGCAAGGTCCGGCGCTTGGCCGGAAACTCGCTGAACTGGAGCAGCTCTGGATCGGATCGGGGTTCGAGCTTGACCGGGAGGCTCTTCTGGCCAGCGCCTGACGCGATTGCGGCGGTCACCGATTTCCTGATGATGCCCGCAATGACGTTCGATCCGCTCTACGCCTTCGTCTTCATCGGGCTGTTCTCACCGGGCCCCAATGTCATCCTGCTGACCGCCTCGGGTGCTCGGTTCGGAATTCGCCGGACGATCCCGCACGTGGCGGGCGTGGTCTTGGGCGTGGGCATCGTGGCGGCGATGACCGGCTTCGGGATCGGGGCCCTCGTCGTGGCGGTGCCCGCTGTAGCGGTCGGACTTCAGTTCGCCGCCTGCACATGGATTCTCTGGATGGCCTGGACGCTGTTCAACGCAGCGCGGGGGCCCGAAGCCCGGTCGCGCGACCGGCCGCTCACTCTTCCGGAGGCGGTCCTGTTCCAGTGGGTGAACCCCAAGCTCTGGGCGGTCGCCCTCGCGGCATCTACCGGGTACGGGGCCGGGCTCGCCCCAATGGACGAAGCGCTGCGGCTGGGCGCGGCTTTTTCCGCAATCAATGTCTTCGTCTGCCTCTTCTGGTCGGCGGCGGGATCTCTTCTGGCCCATCTTCTCTCCAGTCCGGCCGCCTGGACCTTCTTCATGCGGATCATGGCCGGTGCGCTCGCCCTGACGGCGGGAATGGTTTTCCTGTAGCGCGCCTTGGGCTATATCCCCCGCGTAGCTGAAAGGCGCTTCCCGTGTTCCGTTTCTTCGAAAACCTCGTCGACCCGTACGTCGCGTACGAGGAGAACGACAGGCCGCCCTCACGTCTGTGGCCCTTCATGCGGGTCTACGCGCGGCCGTTTCATCGGGTGTTCGCGCTCACGACCGTCATGTCGATCATCGTGGCGGCAGTCGAGATCTGGCTCATCGGGTATCTTGGTCGCCTTGTGGACGTGCTGTCGCAGACCAGCCCCGGAGACGTCTGGTCGAGCCATGGGCTCGAGCTTTTGTCCGTCGCGCTTCTGATCGTGCTTGTCCGTCCCGCGCTTCAGGCGCTGGACGTGCTGCTTCTCAACAACGCGATCATGCCGAACTTCGGCACCCTGATCCGCTGGCGAGCGCACCGGCACGTCCTGCGTCAGTCCGTCGGCTGGTTCGAAAACGACTTCGCCGGCCGGATCGCGAACCGCATCATGCAGACCCCGCCTGCGGCCGGCGAGGCGGTGTTCCAGCTCTTCGACGCGATCACCTACGCGCTGGCCTACATTCTGGGTGCGGCGATTCTGCTGTCGGGCGCCGATCCGCGCCTCGTCCTGCCGCTCCTCGCATGGCTCGCCCTATACGGACTTCTGGTGCGCTGGACGGTGGCCCGCGTAGGACCTGCCTCGCAGGCCGCGTCGGATGCGCGCAGCGCCGTGACGGGCCGCGTCGTTGACGCCTACACCAACATCCATTCAGTCAAGATGTTCGCACACCACGACCGCGAGGTGGACTACGCGAAAGAGGCGATCGAGCGGGCGCGCACGACCTTCCAGAAGGAAATGCGCATCTTCACGGTGATGGATGTCAGTCTCGTGTTGCTGAACGGGCTGCTGATACTCGGCGTGGTGGGCTGGGCAATCTGGCTCTGGAGCATGGGAAGCGCCACGCTGGGCATCGTCGCGGCCGCCTCGGCGCTGACCCTGCGGCTCAATGCGATGACCGGATGGATCATGTGGGCGCTGTCATCGTTCTTCCGGAACCTTGGTATCATCGAGGAAGGCATGCAGACCATCGCGCAACCGATCGCGCTGGTGGACAAGCCCGGCGCGCAGGAACTCGACCTCAAGGAAGGACGCATCGACATCGAGGACTTGACTCATCACTACGGCAAGGGTTTTGGCGGAATAGAGACTGTATCTCTGTCGATCCAGCCGGGCGAGCGCGTGGGGCTCGTGGGCCGATCGGGCGCGGGCAAGTCCACGCTCGTCAAGCTGCTCCTGCGATTCTACGACGCCGACGGTGGCCGCATCCTGATCGACGGGCACAACATTTCCGAGGTCACGCAGGAAAGCCTGCGCCGCCATATCGGCATGGTGCAACAGGACAGCTCGCTCCTGCACCGGTCAGTGCGCGACAACATTCTCTACGGCCGCCCGGAGGCCTCGGAGCACGAGATGATCGATGCGGCCCGGCGGGCCGAGGCGCACGAGTTCATCCTCGACCTCGAAGATCCGCAGGGGCGCAAGGGCTATGAAGCGCAGGTGGGCGAGAGGGGCGTGAAGCTGTCGGGCGGGCAGCGCCAGCGCGTGGCGATCGCCCGCGTGATGCTCAAGGACGCGCCGATCCTCATCCTCGACGAGGCCACCTCGGCGCTCGATTCCGAGGTCGAGGCGGCGATCCAGGAAACTCTTTACGGCATGATGGAGGGCAAGACTGTGATCGCCATCGCGCACCGCCTGTCGACGATCGCGCACATGGACCGGATCATCGTGCTCGATGACGGGCACATCGCCGAGGACGGCACCCATGCCGAGCTTCTTGCGCGGAACGGTCTTTATGCCCGCTTCTGGGCGCGCCAGTCGGGCGGGTTCATCGGGACGGACGGAAGCGAGGAGGCCGCGGAATGACCCTGTCCGACCGCCTCGTCCGCCTCATCGACCCCTACAGGGAAGCCGAGGGCGATCCGCCGCAGACGGTCGGCGCCTTCGCGCGCTGGGCGCTTGCGGGCGCCTGGCCTGCGGTGGGTCTCGCCGCGGTCTTCATCATCGGCGCCGCCTTGACCGAGGTGGCGACCGCATGGTTCACAGGCTGGGCCATCGACAGGGCGCAGATCGCCGGAACGGGCGACTTCTGGGGTCCATTCACCGCCGTTCTCGTGATGGGCATCCTGTTCTTCCTGGTCTTGAGGCCCGCGCTTTTCGCAGCCGATGCCGGCGTCACATCCGTCCTTCTGAGTCCGCATCTCTTCCCACTGATCCTGTCGCGGCTGAACCGCCATACTCTCGGCCATTCGATGCGATTCTTCGAGAACGACTTCGCCGGGCGCATCGCCCAGAAGGAGATCCAGACATCCACGGCGCTGACTCAAGTGGTCGTCGAGACGCTCGATGTCGGCATCTACGCGCTCGCGATGTTCGCCGGCGCGCTGCTGCTGATGGGCGGGCTCGACCCACGGCTCCTGTCGATGTTCGTGGTCTGGGGTGCGCTCTACGGCTTCGCGCTGTCGCGGTTCATCCCCGCCGTGCGCAAGCGTTCGAAGGCGCGGGCCGGGGCGCGGGCTTCGGTTACGGGGCAGATCGTCGACACGATCACGAACATCTCGACGGTCAAGCTCTTCTCTGAGGACCATGCCGAGGACCGCTCGGCGCGCTCCTCGCTCGAGGCATACCGCCTCCGTTCGATCGAATTCGGCGTCCTGTCGGTATGGTTTCGGCTGACACTGACCGCGCTGTCGGGCATCCTTCCGCTCGCCTCCATCATGGCAGCGCTCTGGCTCTGGTCGGCGGGCCAGGCCACAACGGGCGACATCGCCGCCGTCGCGATGGTCGCCACGCGCCTCGGCATGGTGACGAACCGGCTCGGCAGGGTGGCGGTCATGATCTACTCGAACCTGGGCGAGGTGCAGGATGGCATCCAGACCCTGACCCCGGAGCATGGCGTGGTGGACCGGCCCGGCGCGGTCACACCGCAGGAGGCGGGAGAGATCCGCTTCGAAAACGTCAGTTTCGGCTACGGCGGAGAGAGCCCCGCGCTCGACGGCATCGACCTGACCATCGCACCAGGCGAGAAGGTGGCGCTGGTCGGCGCCTCGGGTGCGGGGAAATCCACCTTCGTGTCGCTCCTCCTGCGGCTGCATGACGTGGAGGGCGGACGGATCATATTCGGCGGGCACGATCTTCGCGATCTGTCGCAGACCGGGTTGCGCCGCCTGATCTCGGTGGTCCGGCAGGACGTGTCGATGTTCAACCGACCCGCGCGGGACAACATCCGCTACGGACGGCCGGACGCGACGGAGGAGGCGGTGGCGCGCGCTGCGAAACGGGCCGAAGCGCACGACTTCATCCTTGATCTGCAGGACCACAAGGGGCGCCGGGGATACGACGCCCATCTGGGAGAACGCGGCGTGAAGCTTTCGGGCGGTCAGAGACAGCGGATCGCGCTGGCCCGGGCGATCCTCAAGGATGCGCCGGTCCTCGTGCTCGACGAGGCGACCTCGGCGCTCGATTCGGAGGTCGAGGCGCAGATCCAGACGGCGCTCGAGCATGTGATGGAGGGCAAGACGGTCATCGCGATCGCCCACCGGCTGTCGACCATCGCGCGCATGGACAGGATAATCGTGCTCGACGGCGGACGGATCGTCGAGGAAGGAACCCATGACGAGCTCCTGGCGCGGCGCGGTCTCTACGCCCGCTACTGGAGCCGCCAGTCGGGCGGATTCATAGGCACGCAGGAAGCCGCTGAGTGAAACGGACGATCCGGCGGCTGGGGCATCTCGGGGATGGCGTCGCGGACGGGCCCGTCTTCGTCCCGCGCACCCTTCCGGGCGAAATCGTCGAAGGCGAGGTGGCATGCGGACGGATGCCGTCGCCGAGGATCGCCACGCCGTCGCCGGAGCGTATCGCCGCCCCCTGTCCGCACTACAGGACTTGCGGCGGATGCAGCCTTCAGCATGCCTCGGACGCCTTCGTCGAGACATGGAAGACCGACGTCGTTCGGTCCGCGCTGGATCGGCAAGGGATCGACGCCACGATCCGCGGCATCGTCACCTCGCCGCCCCGCTCGCGGCGGCGCGCGACGCTGCACGGACGCCGGCTGAGAAAGGGTGTGCTCGTCGGATTCAAT
>Ga0102938_10000392_pt1 | contig 31977 bp, 32 predicted proteins | sample SalPonR2_B_D2_MG_FD_84516 | JGI IMG/M metagenome (GOLD analysis project Ga0102938, IMG submission 84516) | Salt pond soil microbial communities from South San Francisco under conditions of wetland restoration - Salt Pond MetaG R2_B_D2_MG | ecosystem: Environmental > Aquatic > Marine >... | reverse complement strand
GCCCGGTCTCGGGGATGTGGTCCAGCCCCCGGACCCGTACCCGGTACATTACGTGCACCAGCAGCCACGCGGAGACGCGCAGCAGGAATTCCGGCAGCGTCACGCAGAGATAGATGGCCACCAGGGCGTTCACCGCGGCCAGCACCAGGAACAGTCCCGGCAGCGTCAGGCCGGCGGCGAGTGCGGCCAGGGCCAGCCCGGCGGCGAGCACCATGAACAGGGCGTTGATGATGTTGTTGGCGGCGATGATCCGGGAGCGGTGCCGCTCGGCGCTGCGCTCCTGCATCAGCGCGTACAGGGGCACGCTGAACAGTCCGCCGAACACGCCCAGCAACAGGAAGTCGACGAACACGCGCAGGGTGCCTTCCCGGGCGAAGGTGGCGACGATGCCGGCCTGCGGCCCCGCCAGCGCAGTCGGGTGCGCGAGGTAGACGTCCAGTGCGAAGACCGTGAGGCCCAGAGCGCCGATCGGCACCAGACCCAGTTCGATGCGGCGCCCGGACAGCCGCTCGCAGAGCAGGGCGCCGAGGGCGATGCCGACGGCGAAGGCCACCAGCAGCACCGTGGCGACGCCCGGATCGCCGCGCAGGATCTCCGCGGCGTAGACCGGCAGTTCCGAGAGGGCGACGAAACCGAAGCTCCAGAACCAGGAGATGCCGAGGATGGCGAGCAGCACGCTGCGCTCCTCGCCCGCGAAACGCATGATGCGCAGGGTCTCGGTGAACGGATTCCAGCGCAGCACCAGGTCCGGTTCCGGCGGCGGCGCCTCCGGGATGAAGCGCGAGGCGGCATAGCCGGCTACCGCGAAGGCAAGCAGCAGCAGGGCGAGCAGTACCGATCCCGGGCCCCCGGCCGCGACCGCGAGCCCGCCGATGGCGAGTCCCAGGATGATGGCCAGATAGGTGCCGCCCTCCACCAGCGCGTTACCGCCGACGAGTTCTCTCTCCGTGAGGGTCTGGGGCAGGATCGAGTACTTTACCGGACCGAACATCGTGGACTGCAGTCCCATCAGGAACACGAGCGCGAGGAGGGCGCCGCCGTGAGCGGCGGTGACGGCGAAGGCGGCGAGCAGCATCAGGGCGATCTCGGCGAGCTTCACCCGGCGCATGAGCAGCGCCTTGTCGTACTTGTCGGCGAGCTGCCCGGCGAGGGCCGAGAACAGGAAGAACGGCAGGATGAACAGCGCGGCGCTCAGGTTGACCGCCAGCGAGGGCGCCAGCCCGGCGACGCTGACCGCGTGAAATGTGAGCAGGAAAATCAGTCCATTGCGCAGTACGTTGTCGTTCAGCGCGCCGAGGAACTGGGTGACGAAGAACGGCAGGAACCGGCGTTCCCGCAGCAGACCGAACTGGCTTCGAGCAGACTCCGCCATGGTGCTCCCCGGCAAGGCCCCCTTGCCGGGGCGACCGTCGTGGCGATGTCGGCCAATGGTAACCGACGGTCTTGTGGGAGGGTATTGTGGGACGGTATGGGGTCATGGCAGGGGCGGGACTTGCGTCACGGGACCGGCCGGCGGCCCATGGTAGTATTTTTGGCGTTTTGTACCGTCGGGCAGCGATCCGTAATCCAGTGAAACCGCGTATCTCACAGATCTGCAGAATGCTTTTCCCCGTCGCCGTCCTGGCGGTGGCGGCGTGCGTGCCCGAACCACCGCCCCGGACCACGGCCGACTTCCTGGACGATCCGATCGCTCTCGAGGGGACCCTGGCCCGCTGTAATGCCGACCGCACCCGCACGCTGCGCGAGCCCGAATGCCAGAACGCCCGGGAAGCGGCACACCGCATCTCGGTGGAAGAGGAGGAGGAGCGGCTGCGCAAGCTGGAGGCCCAGTCCCAGCGCAAACTGGACGAGCTGCGGGCGCTGCAGCGCGCGGCCGACGAGGCCCGCGAGCGCGCCGAGGAAGCCGAGCGTCGGGCCGAGGAAGCGCAGTTGCTGCGCCAGCTCATCGAGGGCGGGGCTGGCGCGCCCGGCGGTCACACCGGCGAGCCCGGCGGCACGCCGGTAACGGAATCGCCGGGCGGCGATCCCGCCGCCGGGGACGCTCAGTCCGGGGACGGCTGACCGGCAGCCGGGCCAGCGCCCGGCAATGCCCTCACGCAATCGAGATATTCCTGCCTCGTCGGGCGTTTACGCGTTCGGCGCTTCCCGCTCTCTTACTCGGGCTCGACGGGTTCGAAGGTCTCCGGCTCCGCCTCGGAGGGCGGCGGCTCGCCGGCACCGTCGCCGATGCCATAGGTGCGCACTTCGGGTTCCGGCCCGTCGCGGACCGGCGCCGCTCCGGCGCCGCCGTCCGCCTCCTGCGCCGGCGGCGGCAGGGCCGTGCCGTCCTCGGGCGTCAGGCGGGTGAGGGTGGCGACGAAGCGCCGCGCCTGCACCGGAGCGGTGACGCCGTCGGCCGAGAAAATCGACTCCGCGCTCACGCCCGGCGTGGCGTAGAAGGCGGCATTGGCGGACTGATCGATGCCGAGCGAGGCGCCGTCGACGGCCACGCCGAGGAACAGCCCCCGGCTGCGGGAGTAGGAATACACCTCGGAGCGCAGACGGATGTCGGTGCTGGCGGAGGTGTAACGGCCCACCGGTCCGGCGGCCACCGACGCATCGGCGCCCAGGGTCAGTTTGCCGTCGGTGATGCCCTCGACGCCGCGCCGGTTCTTGAAGACCAGGATCAGGTCCGAGGACTGTGCGCCCGCCTGCCAGCCGACGCTGCCGCCGGTGACGGTGATGAAACTCGGCTGGCTCCACTGGCCGTCGGGCTGGCGCACCACCAGCACGCCCTTGCCCCAGCGGGCGCCGACGACGAGGCCCACCTTCAGCACGTCCGGGATGACAGCCACGCCGTAGGCGCTGCCGAGCAAGGCCGGCGGGATGCCGTCCTCGGGGATGGCGGCCAGCTGTTCCAGTACTTCGGTTGCGTTGATGAGGCGCTGTTCTTCCGGCGTCTCGGCCCGGGCGGCGCCGGCCAGGAGGACGGCCGCGCACAGCCAGGCGGTCATCGGGATTCTCATTGGCTCGCTCGTTTGATGATTCGCTGTTCGGGTTCTCCGGCGGCGGCCACCCGCAGGCGGCCACGGTACCGGTTCGAAATGCCTGTCGAAGCGGCAATATGACGCGAATGATACGCGATTTCGCCGGGCGGCGATCCGGTAGCGATCCGGCAGCGATCCGGCAGCGCTCAGTGCTCCGCCACCTCTGTTGCGAGCGGCGGCAGCGGACAATCCAGCATGGCGCAGACGGCGCGCAGGAGTTCCGCCTCGGCCAGTGTGGTGCGCCGGTCGTGCCGGATCACCGCGATCAGCGCCACCACCAGCCGGCGCCGGGACCGGCCCGAGAGATGGCGCAGGATCTGCAGTGAGGCGTCCAGTTCCCGTTGCCAGTCGGTCAGCGGGCGATAGGGCGGCCAGTCGCCGTCCAGCGTGGCGATGCCGGCCTCGTAGGCGCGCCGGCTCGCCTCCTCGCCGCGGGCACCGTGCGCTGCCAGAGTGGCAAGCAGCCGCTGCACCGCGGTGCGCGCGTTCCGGCGGCCGATGTTCGTGCCCTCCCGCCGGGCCTCCGCGCGGGGTGCCAGTGCCTCCGACAGGTGCCCTCGCAGCGTCCGTGTGAAGCAGTATTCGTAGAAGTCCAGGGTGCCGTCGAGGGTGGTGAGTTCCTCGCCGAGTTCGACCAGGAAAGCGAGCTGAGCCTGCGGCCGGTCCTTCAGGGCCGGAAAGGCGAGCTCGAGCAGCGGCAGGCGGTAGAGGGGGCCGAGGGCGGCGCAGTCTGCGTGCAGCCTCTCCACGCGCCGGGTGCGGGCCTCGCCGATACGGCTCTGCAGCAGCGCCAGCTGGCGTTGCCTCGCCACCGCTTCCGCGTGCAGGACCAGAGCCAGTGCGAGCAGCACGGCGCCGTCCCGGGAGTGTGCTGCGTGGTGCACCTCTTCCGGGATCGTGCGCCGCAGCCGACCGGCGAATGCCACCTGCTCGTCGCCGGGATTGCCGATGCTTGCGGTGATGCGCTCGGCATCCAGGGGTATCTCCGCCCCTCCAGCCGCTCCAGCCGCTCCCCCAGCGAGCCCGGCTACCCGGCCCTCTTCGGCGGCGGTTTCTCCGCCCGCCGCGATGTCGGTCAGGCTGTCCGGATCGAAGGACGGATCCAGGGCCAGGATGCGCTTTGCCAGCGGCGGATGGGTGGCCATCAGGCGGGTGAACGACCGGCCGCCGAAAGCGAACAGCATGTGGCTCACCTCTTCGGGGTCGGCGGCGCGGAAGCGCGAGCCGGCGCTCGCGCCCGCGATCTTCTTCAGCGCACCGGCGATGCCCTGCGTCTGGCGGGTGAACTGCACCGCCGACGCGTCCGCCAGGTATTCCCGCTGCCGGGACACGCCGGCCTTGATGAGGCGCGCGAACAGCACGCCGATGGAGCCGATGAGGAACAGCCCCACGCCGATGACGAGCACGACCGGCGCGCCGCCGCGCCCGGACCGGCTGCTCAGGCGCACGTGACGGGTGCCGCGCAGCACCATACGCCCGGCCAGCGCGATGGCGAGGATGCCGAACAGCAACCCCATCAGGCGGATATTCAGGCGCATGTCGCCGTTCAGGATATGACTGAACTCGTGGGCGACCACGCCCTGCAGCTCTTCCCGATCCAGCGTCTCGAGCGTCCCGCGGGTGACGGCGATTGCCGCATCGCCCGGGTTGAAGCCGGCGGCGAAGGCGTTGATGCCCGGCTCCTCCTCAAGGACGTAGATCTCGGGCACGGGGACGCCCGAGGCGATCGCCATTTCCTCGACGACGTTGCGCAGGCGCAGCCGCAGCGGGTCCTGCACGTCGGTGGGCACCGGCGTCGCGCCGAGTTCGCGCGCCACCTGCCCGCCGCCGTCCGAGAGCCGCGCCGTGCGGTACAGGCTCGCCAGGCCTATCACGGCCGCCGTCGCCAGCGCGACGGTGCCGAGCGGGCCGGCGTTGGCGGACAGCCGGCCGCCGTTCAGCAGTCCGGCGGCAGTCTCCGGCTGCATCAGCGCGAGAGCGGCGGCCACCACCACGGTCACCGCCGTGATGATGGCGGCGGTGGCGAGCAGGAACGCCGCCACGAGCCAGCGGCTGGTGCGCCGGCTGCGGTCCTGGGCCTCGAAGAAGTTCACGGCGGATGCTCAGCGGGCGGCGCCGCTCCCGCTCATGAGGTGAACGAGACCTCCGGCACCGTCCGTTTTTCCTCGGACTCGATGTCCAGGAAGGATGCCGGCTCGAACCGGAACATGCCGGCGACGATGTTGTTCGGGAAGTTCTCGCGGGTGTTGTTGTAGGTGAGCACCGCGTCGTTGAAGGCCTGGCGCGCGAAGGCCACCTTGTTCTCGGTGCTGGCGAGTTCTTCCTGGAAGCGCAGCATGTTCTCGTTGGCTTTCAGGTCCGGATAGGCTTCGGCCAGCGCAAACAGACGGCCGAGCGCACCGCCCAGCGTCGCCTCGGCGGCTGCCAGTTCCTTGATGGCATCGGCGTTGGCGGGGTCGGCCTTCGCGGCGGTCAGCCCCGAGGCGGCGGCGTTGCGGGCACTGATGACGGCCTCGAGGGTCTCACGCTCGTGTTTCATGTAACCTTTCACCGACTCGATGAGGTTCGGTATCAGGTCGTAACGGCGCGTGAGCTGGACGTCGATCTGGGCGAAGGCATTCTTCACCCGGTTACGCGAGTTGACGAGCCGGTTGTAGATGCCGATGCCGAAGACGGCGACAACGACGATCAGGCCGAGGAATATGAGGAATCCAGACATGGAGGGGCTCTCCGCAACAGTCCCGGGGTCCGAGCATACCCATCGCGGCACGGCAGGACCAGCGCTTTGGTGTCTGCTGGCCTGCCTCGCCTTCGCCCAGCCGGCCGCGGCGGCCTGGCTGGACCACAGCGAGGCGATGATGGGCACGCGCGTCAGCGTCCGGCTCTGGCACGAGGACGGCGAGGCCTCCCGGCAGGCCGCCGCTGCGGCGGTCGACGCGGCCATCGCCGAAATCGATCGCATCGAGCAGCTCATGAGCACCTATATCCAGGACAGCCGCATCTCCGAGATCAATCGCGATGCGGCGCAGCGGCCGGTGCCGGCGGGCGAGGAGCTCTACGGCCTGGTGGAGACGGCGCTGCGGGTATCCCGCCTCACCGACGGTGCCTTCGACATCACCTACGACAGCGTCGGCCAGCACTACGACTACCGCGCCGGCAGGCGGCCCGACGCCGGTACCATCGAGGAAGAGATCGCGCGCCTGGATTATCGTCTGGTCACGCTCGTGCCGGAGGACCATGCCATCCGTTTCGCGCGGGATGGCGTGCGCATCAACCTGGGCGGCATCGCCAAGGGCTATGCCGTAGAGCGCGCCGTCGCCGTACTCGCCGAGAGCGGTCACCGCCATGCCATCGTTACGGCGGGCGGCGACTCCCGCCTGCTCGGCGACCGGGGCGGAGAACCCTGGGTGGTGGGCGTGCGTGACCCCCGCTCTGCGGCGGGCGTCGCGGTGCGCCTGCCGCTGGTGGACGAGGCCATCTCCACCTCCGGCGACTACGAGCGCTATTTCGAGGAGGACGGCGTCCGTTACCACCACATCCTCGCGCCGGACACCGGCGAGCCGGCCCGGGGCGTCTACAGCGCGACCGTCGTGGGTCCGGACGGCGTGCTCACGGACGCCCTGTCCACCTCTGTGTTCGTGCTGGGCGTCGAGCGCGGGCTCGCTCTCATCGAGGAGCTACCGGGCTACGAGGCCGTCGTGATCGACGCCGGCGGGCGCATGCACTACACGGCCGGACTGGCTCCGCCGGAGTGACACCGGCGTCGCCTTTCGGCGACAGGAAAAATCCATAAAGTTCAGCTCCTTACCGGGCCGGCGTCAGGGTCTGTCCGCTGCAGCCGACACCGGGGCCTCCTGCACGGCGCCGCTCCACTGCTAAGTCCCTGATAAACCGCGCCGCGCCGCAGCTGGCACGCCATTTGCTAGTCATTCCTGCGGTGGCCGCCGCTGCCTGTCATACCCGTGCCCGTTTACTGCCCGAATGCAGGCCTGACGGTACTGTGACAGGCATCACGGCCGCTTATGTGCAAGCGCTGCGACCATTATGTTCGGTCGCCGACGGGCCTGCCGCCCGTGTAATCAGTGAGGAGTCCGTGATGGAGATAAGGAGATCTTTGGCTGCCCTGCTGCTGGTGGCGTTCGCCGCTGCACCGGCACTGGCCAGCAAGGGTGCGCTAGACGGCCAGCAGGCGCCCGACTTCGCCCTGACGAGTCTGGACGGCGAGAACCTGCGGCTCTCCGAGTACCGGGGCGAGGTCGTCATGATCAATTTCTGGGCCACCTGGTGCGGTCCCTGCCGCCAGGAGATGCCGCTGCTCGACGATCTTTACGACCGCTACGAGCGAGTGGGCTTCCAGCTGCTGGGCGTGAACATCGACGACGACCCGCGCCGTGCCATGGAGATGGCCGAAGAGCTCGGCATCAGCTTCCCGGTGCTGTTCGACGACCGCAAGGAGGTGAGCGAGCTGTACCGGGTGGAGGCGATGCCGGTCACCGTGATCCTCGATCGCGAAGGCGTGGTGCGGTACACGCACTACGGCTACAAGCCCGGCTACGAAGAGTACTACCTGGACCAGGTCCGCACGCTGCTGCGCGAATGATGGCGGACGGAACCGGTCGTGAACAGGCGCCACGGCGCCCGGAGTCAGGACAGTGAGACGATTGCTTTTCCCCCTGCTGCTGCTGGTGATCACCGGGATCAATGCCCACGTGCTTTCCGCCGATGCCGCCGATCCCGGCGACGAGGAGGAATTCCGCAGCCTCGACCAGCAGGTCCAGTCGCTGAAGAAAGAGGTGCTGGACCTCAACCGGGAACTCTTCCTGTTGGAGGAGGACCTGCTGTTCCCCGCCAACTCCCAGGTGGCGATGTTCGTCTCCCTCGACGTCGGCACCTTCTTCGACGTGGAGTCGGTGAGCCTCGAGGTGAACGGCAAGGAGGTCGCCAACTACCTCTACACCGAGCGCGAGGCCGAGGCGTTACGCCGGGGCGGCGTGCACCGCATCCATGTGGGCAACCTGAAGGTGGGCGAGCATGAGCTGGTGGCCTTCTTCAGCGGCAAGGGTCCGCACGGCCGGGACTATCGACGCGGCGCGGATCTCGTGTTCGAGAAAGGCATCGGCGCCAAGTATATGGAACTCAAGATCTCGGACCGCAAGCACAAGCAACAGCCCGAGTTCGTCGTCGCCGAGTGGGAGTAGGAATTTGGTGGCCGGGCGAAAATTCCTGGCCGCCGCGGCGGCCCTGTTGCTGCCGGCGGCCGCCGTTGCAGAGCAGGGCCCGGTCACCGTGGAGGACCCGCATTACGGCGAGGTCCTTTTCCATTTCTATCAGCGGGACTACTTCACCGCACTGGTGCATCTGACCGCCGCGGAAGAGCGCGGGCGGGTGGCGGATCACGCAGCAGAGGCGGAGCTGCTGCGCGGGGGGCTCTACTTGTCGTACGGCCAGCACGACGAGGCGTCGCTCATCTTCGAGCGCCTGCTGGCCGCCAGCACCGATCCGTCGATCCGGGACCGGACCTGGTTTTTCCTGGCCAAGATCCGCTTCCAGCGGGGCTACCACCGCGACGCCGAACTGGCGCTGGCAGAGATTCGTGATGCGCTGCCGGACGAGCTGGAGGCCGAGCGCCGCATGCTCGCCGCCCAGGTGCTGATGGGCCAGGAGCGCTACCAGGAAGCCATCGACAACCTGTCGGACTGGCGCGGGCCCGGCGACTGGCTCGCCTATGCCCGTTACAACCTCGGGGTGGCGCTGGTCCGCAATGGTCAACTGGAGGAGGGAGCCGCGCTGCTCGACCGGGTCGGGCGCATGTCGGCCGACAGCGAGGAGCTGAGGAGCCTGCGGGACAAGGCGAACGTCGCACTGGGCTACAGCTATCTGCAGGACGAGCGCCCGGAGGCTTCCCGGCCGGTGCTGGAGCGCGTGCGGCTGCAGGGCCCTTTCTCCAACAAGGCTCTGCTGGGCACGGGCTGGGCCGATTCGGCGGGCGCGGAGTTCGAGCGCGCGCTGGTGCCGTGGCTGGAGCTGCGTTCCCGCAACCTGCTGGATCCGGCCGTCCAGGAATCGCTGCTGGCCGTGCCCTACGCCTACGGCATGCTGGGCGCCAATGCCCGGGCCGCGGAGCACTACCTGAGCGCCATCGACGCTTTCGAGGCGGAGTCCTCCCGCATCGACGGCGCCATCGAACGCATCCGCCGGGGCGAGATGATCGACGCGTTGCTGGCTGCCGACCCCGGTGACCAGATGGGCTGGTACTGGCAACTGGACGAACTGCCGGCGACCACGGAAAACCGTTACCTGCTGCATTTGCTGGCGAGCCACGAGTTCCAGGAGGCACTGAAGAACTACCGCGACCTCCGTTTCCTGCAGCGCAACCTGCTGGACTGGAGAGACAGCGTCGGCGTGTTCGACCATATGCTGGAGACCCGCCGGCTCGCCTATGCCAGCCGCCTGCCCCGGGTGGAGCAGGCACTTGCAGACGCCGACCTGGAGGCGATCGACCAGCGCCGGCGCGAGTTCGAATCCCGCCTGAACCGCATCGTGCAGGAGCGGGACACGCTGGCTCTCGCCACTCCCAAGGAACACAGCCTCTGGGAGGCGGTGCGCACGCTGTCCGCTGACCCGGCGCTGGGGGCGGATCTGCCGGAGGCACGGGACGCCGCGGCGAAGCTGCGCCTGATGGGCGGGGTGCTGACCTGGGACCTGGACAAGCACTTCAAGGCCCGCGTCTGGCGTCAGCGCAAGAATCTGCGCGACCTGGAGCGAGCGCTGGCCGAGGGCCGGCGCTCGCGACAGAACGTCGAGCAGGCCCGGATCGACGGGCCGCAGACCCTGACCGGCTTCCAGTCGCGCATCGACAGCCTGTCACCGCGCATCGACGCCCTGCTGGCCCGACTCGCCGATCTCGCCGATCGTCAGGAGGCCTACCTCAGGCGCATCTCCGTGCGCGAGCTGGAGGATCAGAAGGGGCGCATGGCCACCTACACGGTGCAGGCGCGCTTCGCGCTCGCCTCCATCTACGATCGCGCGGCCCAGCTGAGGGAGACGCCGTGAACGGCGCGGCCATCAGCCTGATCGCGCTGAGCTGGCTCTGGCCTTTCGGCGGCGACGGAGCGTCGGACGAGGAGACCATCGGCAGCCTCGAGGAGCAGCAGGTGGAGGTGGAGCCCGCCGGCCCCATCCCGGGCAGCAATCGCCTGGCCCGCGAAAACTACCGGCGCTTCCTCGAGCTGGCCGACGACGATCCGCTGAAGGCCGAGGCCATGCGCCGGCTGGCCGATCTCGAGCTGGAGGCCACAGAGGCCGCCGAGCTGGCAGCCAATGCGCAGGCCATCGAGCGGCTCGGCTACGACAATGCCATCGAGCTGTACGCCAAGCTGCTCGAGACCTATCCCGACTACGCCCGCAATGACCTGGTGCTCTACCAGCTTGCGCGGGCTTACGAGAGCGCCGGGCGCCAGGAAGAGGCGCTGGTCGTGCTGGACGAACTCGTGACCGCGTGGCCCGACACCGCACACTTCCACGAGGCCCAGTTCCGCCGCGGCGAGATGCTGTTCTCGCTGAAGCGCTATGCCGAAGCCGAGGAGGCGTACCGCATCCTGGCGGCCGCCGGTACGGAGACCGGGTTCTACCAGCAGGCCCTGTACAAGCTCGGCTGGAGCCGTTTCAAGCTGGCGCTGCACGAGGAGAGCCTCGAGCCGTTCTTCGGCCTTCTGGACCTGAAGGTCGCAGCCGGCGCGGCGGACCGGGAGGCCATGCTGGACGGGCTGAGCCGCGCGGAGCGCGAACTGGTGGCAGACACCTTCCGCGTCCTCTCCATCACGTTTTCCTACATGGAAGGCGCCGAGAGCATCGATGCGTACCTGGACGCGCACGCGGCGCCCCACTACACCTACGCCATCTACGAGAATCTCGGCGATCTCTACCTGGAAAAGGAGCGTTACGACGACGCCGCGGCCACTTACCGGGCCTTCGTCGAGCGCGACGCTCTGCATGACCGTGCGCCGCACCTGCTGGTGCGCGTCGTCGGTGCCTACCGGGAAGGCGGTTTCCCCACGCTGGTGCTGGAAGCCAAGGAGGAGTTCGTCGAGCGCTACGGCATGGATACGCCCTGGTGGACGGAGCGCGAGCGCACCGAGTACGAGGCCGTGGTGGACTACGTGAAGTCCAGCATCACCGATCTGGCGCAGTATTATCACGCCCGCGCTCAGGAAGAGGGCGAGACGGCCGACTACCAGCGGGCGGCGCGCTGGTACCGCAAGTACCTGGACTTCTTCCCCGGCGAGGAGGACTCGGCGAAAACCCACTTCCTGCTGGCGGAGATCCTGTACGAGAGCGGCGACTATCAGGCCGCCACGGACGCCTACGAGGCGACCGCCTACGGCTATACGTTCCACGACCAGGCCGCCGAAGCGGGTTATGCCGCGCTGCTGGCCTATCGCCGCCATGAGGACTCCCTGCAGGCGGAAGCCCGCACCGCCTGGCACGAGCGTTATCTCGGCAGCGCGCTGCGCTTCGCCGACACCTTCCCGGCCCATCCGGAGACCGGCGCGGTGCTGACCACCGTCGCGGAAGACCTGTTCGGTCAGGGGCGCTTCGAGGAGGCCATCGCCGTGGCCGGCGACGTGGTGACGAAGATGCCGCCGGTCGACCCCGCGCTCGAGGAGACGGCCTGGCGGGTCATGGCGCATTCCCGCTTCGACCTGGGTCGCTATGCGGCGGCGGAGAGCGCCTACCTCGAACTCCGGGCGCGCACCGACCCCCAGGATACCGCGGCCGTGGCGGAGATCCGCCAGCGCATCGCCTCGTCCATCTACAAACAGGGCGAGATCGCCCGGGAGGCGGGTGAGCAGGAGGCGGCCGTCGGCCACTTCCTGCGCGTCGGCACGGTGGTGCCCGCGGCGTCGATCCGCGAGACGGCGGAGTACGATGCAGCCGCCGTGCTGATCGCGATGCAGGCCTGGGAGCGGGCGGGCGGCGTGCTGGAGACCTTCCGCCGGGATTATCCCGACAGCGACCGCGCCGACGAGGTGACCCGGCGGCTCGCCGTCGTCTACATGGAATCGGGCCGCAAGGGCCGGGCGGCGAGTGAATTCCGGCGCATCGCCGTGGCGGGCTCGACGACGCCGCAGCTGCAGCGCGAGGCCCTGTGGCAGGCCGCCGACCTCTACCGGGAGACCGGCAGCGTCGGCGAGGAGCGCGCCGTGCTCGAGGACGTCGTCGCGCGCTTCCCCGCACCGGTGGCCGAGGCGGTGGAGGCGCGCCAGCGGCTCGCCGACCTGGCCCGGGAAGCCGGCGATGCGGGCGCCCGGCAGCGCTGGCTGGAGGCCATCGTCAGCGCGGACGCTGGCGCCGGCGACGCACGCACCGAACGCACCAAATTCCTGGCGGCGAGGGCTTCGCTGGAACTCGCCGAGCCGAAGCGGCGCTCCTTCGCCGCCGTGCCGCTGAGCCATCCACTGAAGGAGAGCCTGGCGGCCAAGAAGGCGATGATGGAAGAGCTGCTGGCCGCCTACGGCAGGGCGGCCGACTACGGCGTTGCCGAGGTGACGACCGCGGCGACCTTCCGCATCGCGGAGGTCTACCACCGGTTCAGCAAGGATCTCATCGACTCCGAGCGGCCGGCGGGACTGGACGAACTGGAGCTCGAGCAATACGAGATCCTGCTCGAGGAGCAGGCGTTCCCGTTCGAGGAGAAGTCCATCGAGCTGCACGAGATCAACGCCGCCCGCGCCAACGACGGTGTCTACGACGAATGGGTGCGCCGCAGCTTCGATGAGCTGGCGGCGCTCATGCCGGCACGTTATGCGAAAGCGGAGAAGACGGAAGATGCGTTACCGGGCCTTTACTGAGGCGGGCGCCGTCCGCCGCCGCTGTGCGCGCGTTGCGCTGCTGGCCGGCATGGTGGCAATGGCGGCGCTGGCGGCCGGTTGCGCCGGCACCGGCGGCGTGAAGAGCGCTGCCGACCCAGTGCCGGCGGACCCGGAGGCGGAGATCGCCCCGGCAGTCAGGGCCGATTACGGCAAGGCCGTGGCGCTGCTCGAGGCCGGCGATCTGGAGGGCGCCGAGGCGCTGCTGAACCGCTTCGTCGATGCCAATCCGGCCTACCCGGGCGCCTGGACGAACCTCGCCATCGTCTACCGGCGGGGCGACCAGCCCGACGAGGCCAGGGTGGCGCTGGATCGGGCTCTGGGCCTGGACGAGAGCTACGCACCGGCCCTGAACCAGCTCGGTGTCATGCACCGGGAGGCCGGTCGCTTCGCCGAAGCAGAAGCCGCTTATTTGAAGGCCGTCACAGCGGACCCCGAGTACCCGTTGGCACACTTCAACCTCGGCGTGCTCAACGACCTGTATCTGGGCAGCCCGGAAACGGCGCTGAGCCACTACGAGAAGTACCAGGCGCTCACCAGCGGAGGCGATGACAGGGTGGCGATGTGGATAGTGGATATCAGGCGGCGTCTCGGCATCGAGACCCAGTCGGCGAGGGCCGACTGATGCGCGGCGCGCACGCAATGCGCCTGCTGCCGGTCCTGTTGCTGCTGGCTGTCCCCGCACTCGGGCCGCTCGGCGCCGAGGAGGCCGACGAGCGGGATGCCATGGAGCCGGCGGTCTCGGGGGATGCCCTGTCGGCCGAGCGGTCGGCGCCGCCCGTGCGCGGGGAGGCCCGGGTGATGGACGAGCTGGACCTGGATCGTACCGAGATTACGGGCAACCGGGAGCTGCCGAAGGTGCTCTATATCGTGCCCTGGAAGGCATCCGACCTCGGCGACCTGGTCGGCCGACCCGTGAACAGCCTGCTGGACGAGGTACTCGCACCCGTGGACCGGGAGGTCTTCGTCCGCCAGGTGGACTACTACCAGAACCTGCATGCCGGCCCGGAGGCCGGCGCTGAGTCCGGCAGTGATGCCGGCAGTTCGCAATGACGTTTGATTTTAGAGGAGCAATCAAATGGATATGTTTGGCGCCGTAGTGCGTTTTTTCCAGGACGGGGGCGAATTCATGTACCCCATCCTGCTGGTATTCGGGCTCGGCATGGCGATCGCCATCGAGCGTTATCTTTTCCTGACTTACTCGGGCGCCTCCAACCGCCAGCTCTGGAAAAAGATCGTGCCTTATCTGAAGGCCGGCAACTTCCAGAAGGCCGTGGAGCTGACCAGCAAGTCCAAGGCCGCCATCGGCACCATTCTCACCTACGGCCTGTACCGCATCCGTTCGGCGCGGCGCCGGGACGACATCGAGAAGGCCATGGAGGAGAGCATGATGGAGGTGCTGCCGAAGCTCGAGAAGCGCACGCACTACCTGGCGACGCTGGCGAACATCGCCACCCTGCTGGGCCTGCTCGGCACCATTATCGGCCTGATCCGCGCCTTCACGGCGGTGGCCAATGCCAACCCGGCGGAGAAGGCGGACATGCTGTCGGCCAGCATCTCGGTGGCGATGAACACGACGGCCTTCGGCCTGATGGTGGCCATCCCGCTGCTGCTGATCCACACGGTGCTGCAGACGAAGACCAACCAGATCGTCGACAGCCTGGAGATGGCGTCCGTGAAGTTCCTGAACGCTATCACCGAGCGTGAAGGCAAGGGCACGGAGGCGGCATGATCCGCAATCGCAGGCCCCGGCGCCACATCGAGGCGGCGGAGCTCAACATCACCGCGTTCATGAATCTGATGGTGATCCTGGTGCCGTTTCTGCTGATTACGGCGGTGTTCTCGCGACTGGCGATTCTGGAACTGAATTTGCCAGGCTCCTCTTCCGAGCCCGCCGCCGAGCCCCAGCAGACGCTTACCCTGGAGATCACCGTGCGTTCGGACGTGATCGAGATCGGTGACCGCAACCAGGGCCTGCTATCGCGCATCCCGAACACCGAGGACGGCTACGACCTCCAGGCGCTGGCGGACAAGCTGAAGGCCATCAAGGCGCGCTTCCCGGACAAACTGGATGCCACGCTACTGCTCGAGCCCGACATCTCCTACGACGTGCTGGTGCAGGTGATGGACAAGGTGCGGGTGGCCGAGACGGTGGTGGCGGGCAATCTCGTCAAGGGCGAGCTGTTCCCGGAGATTTCCATCGGTGACGCCGTCGCGCGAGCCGGAGGAGCCTGAATCATGGCACTGCACTCGAATCGCGCCAAACGGATGGACCGGCGGCACAAGCGCTCGAAGGGCGCAACGGCGCTGAACCTGGTATCGCTGATGGACATCTTCACGATCCTGGTGTTCTTCCTGCTGGTGAACTCCGCGGAGGTGGAGGTGCTGCCGAATGCGAAGGACCTGCAGCTGCCCGAATCCATCGCGGAGCAGAAGGCCGAGGAGACGGTGGTGATCCTCGTCTCCGAGACCGAGATCCTGGTGCAGGGCACGCCGGTGATAACCATCGAGGAAGCGATGGCGCGTGACACCAGCGTACTGGAGCCGCTGAAGGCGGCGCTGCAGTCCCAGAACGACAGGGTGCTGCGCAAGGCGGCCGATGCGGAGATCGCGCAGCGGGCCGTCACCATCATGGGCGACCGCGATATCCCTTATCGGTTGCTGAAAAAGGTGATGCGCACGTGCAGCGACGCCGACTACGGGCGCATATCGCTGGCGGTGCTGCAGAAGAGCTCGGAGCAGCTCGCTCAGGTCACCGACACCGGGGCGTGACAGGGAGCAGGGGTTTGGATATTCCTTTCTACAGAGAATACGAGCTGCCCTGGACCGTCTCGACGGATCAGGAGCAGCGCTTCCGGCGCATCCTCGCGATCGTCTGCGGCGTGCTGCTCGTGCTCGGGCTGATCTGGCCGTGGCTGCCGGTGCCCGAGCGCGACCCGTTCGAGACGGAGGAGATTCCGGAGCGCTTCGCGAAGCTGCTGCTGGAAGAGCGCACGCCGCCGCCTCCTCCGCCGCCGAAGGTGGAGGAGAAGCCCGAGGAGCCGGAGCCCGTCGTGGCCGAGGAGGCGGTGCCGGAAGAGGTCGTCCCGGAACCCGAGCCGCAACCGGAGCCGGTCGACCGGGTGGAGCAGGCGCGGGAGAAGGCCTCGGTGGCGGGGCTACTGCCCTTTGCAGACGAGCTCGCGGACCTGCGTGACAACCAGGCCGTCGCAGCGGTCAAGGCGGACAAGGACCTGACCGGGTCGGTCGGGAGCGGTCCCAGCAACGAGCGTTCGCTGATCACCTCCAACGTGGCCGGCGGCAGCGGCGGCATCAATACGGCCTCGCTGTCGCGCAATACCGGCGGCAGCGGCCTGGCCGCGCGGGACACGACGAAGGTGGAGAGCCCGGTCGCCGGTGTCGGCGGCGGCGGTGGCGGCGAGGCGCGGCGGACCGGGGACAGCGGCAAGGCGTCGCGCAGTCGCGAGGAGATCGAGCTGGTCTTCGACCGCAACAAGGGTGCGATCTACGCGCTGTACAATCGTGCGCTGCGCCGTGACCCCACGCTGCAGGGTAAGCTCGTTCTTAAGCTGACCATCGCGCCGTCGGGGACGGTCACCGCCTGCGATATCGTCTCCAGCGACCTCGGCGACGAAGAGCTCGAACGCAAGCTCGTCCAGCGGGTCAAACTCTTCCGCTTCGACTCGAAAGACGTGGAAGCGGTCACGACCACAAAACCCATAGACTTCTTCCCCGCCTAGCAGGTGCCCTAGCAGGTGCCGGACCGAACTTTTGCAACTTTCTTGCGTTTCGGCTTTCGATCGATTGACGGTTGCGTGAATCGCCGGGCAACAACTTCAGAAAGTTGCAAAAGTTCGGTCCGGCACCTTCAACTGCAGGAGGCGCCGTAGGCGAAGCAGCTGTAGCAGCGATGGTGGCGCAGGTGCACGCGGCGGTCCGCTTCCGACAGGGTGCCGCCCAGGTCGTAGTCCTCGTCGTCGTCGACCAGCGTACAGGCGTAGACCCGCATGCGGCCGCCTTTCTTGACCACCATCCGTGAGTAGGCGCACATGAACCCGCGACGGGTCTCCTCCGTGTGGTAACGGGTCATGCAGTCCTCCGTGATCTCCGGGACGTCGAAGGCGCTGCCCGGGGTGCCGAAATCCGGGAAGGAAACGATGCGGGTGCCACGGTCGATGCCATTGGCGGCGAACAGCTCGCGGAAGACTTCGTCCGCCGCATCGCTGTCTTCGTCCTTCTCCGCCTGGCGAGCAACGGAGACGGCAAAGCCCAGCGCTGCAAGAGACCGTATGCCCTCCAGCGCCTGATCGAAGGTGCCGGCGCCGCGACCCGCGTCGTGGCGATCCCGGTCCGGCCAGTCGATGCTGACGCGGAACGCGACGGGGTGCTCGCATTCCCGGAGGCTCTCTATCTGTTTCAGCCGCTTCAGTACGGGCTCGGTGCCGTTGGTCAGCACCAGGCACGGGCGCAAAGACGCGGCATGGCGAAGGATGCGCACGAAATCTTTCACGATGAACGGCTCGCCGCCGGTGAACGAGAACTGCTGCACGCCCCGTTCGCACGCCTCCGCCATCAGCGGCTGCACGTCTTCGAGGGTGATCCTGCCGAGCCGCGTGTCGCCCGGCTTCGACCCCTCGAGGCAGAAAGGGCAGGCCAGATTGCAGGCCGTGCCGGTGTGGAACCAGAGTTCGTCGAGCGTATGGGCATCGATATAGCCGCGCGGCTCGCCATCTCGCGTTTGGTACAGGGACAGGCGTTCAGTCATCAACAAGGCTCAGCGTCTCCAGAATGGTCTCCAGTGCTTCGTCGTCCTCGCCGGCGTGCTCCAGCGAGCAGTTATAGGTCAGGAACAGCGCGAGGTTGCCGGCCCGCAGGAACCACTGGCGGAGAAGGACGCTGTCGCCTTCGATCTCGTAGCGGAAGCCCCGGAATTCGCCGCATTCCACGGACTCGGTAGTGGCGCCTTCCTCCGGGTGCTGGACCGCGAACCCCTGCAGATCCTCGTCCGTGACGGGGTCGTCCTTGCGCGCCGCACTCACGCGCAGCGCGCCCGCGCCCTCGGGGTGATAGAGCACTTCGGCGTCGTCCTCGCTGCGGCCGGTCCAGCCGGGGGCGAGCCTGACGGCCCAGGAATTGCCAGCGTAGATGGTCATGATCTTGTCTGCCGGTGCACCCGGTTCTCCTTGCCGTTCTCGTAGATGCGCGCCAGGCGGCGCGGGGAAAACCCCATAGCATAGCCCAAAGCGAGGGTGCGGTTGCCGAGCGTGCGCCGTATCCAGCCGTCGCGCTCCCAGCGCCGCGGCGAGACGCCGAGCGGTACGGGCAGCGCGAGGAAGCGCCCGCTGCGCCGGGCGCGCCGGACCAGACGGACCTCCTCGAACAGCGGCTCGTCCGGGAAGCCGCCGCAGGCCAGATACACGTCGCGCCGGAAGAAAAGCCCCTGGTCGCCGTAGGGAATACCGAAACGGGCCCGGAAATTGATCAGCGTAGCCAGCAGCCGGCGTCCGGCCGTCTGCGGCCCCCGGAAGCGAAAGCGGAAATAGCCGCCGACGGCGCCGCGCGTGCCGGCCTCGCGGATCCGCATGACCGAGCCGGTGCACGGCAGCGAATCCGCATGCAGGAACCAGAGCCAGCCGGTCCCGGCGGCCAGCGCGCCTGTGTGCTGTTGTGGGCCGCGGCCGGCTCGCGAGGTCAGGAGGCGCGCGCCCGCTTCCGCGCAGATCCTCTCCACCGCCGGGTCGTCGCCGGCGCTCACCACGATCTTCTCGTCCGGCTCGTCGCCCAGGCGGCGGAGCAGTTCCGCCAGCGCTGCGGCGTCTCCGCGCACGGGGACGATGACGGCGACGCGCTCGCGAGTCACGCGCGCAGCCTGAGCCAGAGCCGGAACAGCTTCGCCACGAACGGCGTGAGCCGGCTGCGGTTGTAGGCGTCCGCCAGCCGCCGCAGGTACTCCGCGCGAGTGGGGTAGGCGAAGACGGCCGGGTCAAGGGCGCCCAATCCCTCGCCGCGCGCCAGCAGGATCGACAGCGGCGCAATCTGCTCGCCGGCGTCGCTGCCCACCAGGGTGGCCGAGAGTATCCGGTCGCCGCCCTTCTCCGTCAGCACCCGCGCGAAACCCGTCGTATCGCCGGTGGCGCGGCCCCGGTCGAGTTCGCCCCATTCGACCTCGTAGACGTCGAATCCGTCTTCCGCCAGTTCGGATTCCTCCGCGCCGACGTGGGCGACTTCGGGCTGGGTGTAGACGCAGCGGGTCACGTGGCGGGCATCCATCGTGCCGCTGCCGGGGAACAGCGCGTTGCGGATGACGACCCTGGCCTGCCGGTCCGCGTTGCTCGTATACCGCTGCCGCGAGGCCACGTCGCCGATCGCATAGACGGCTGGATTCGACGTGCGCAGCCGCTCGTCGATGCGGATGCCGTCCCGCGCGTCGTAGTCCACTCCGGCCGCCTCCAGGTCCAGGCCCTCGACGTTAGGCCGGCGCCCGAGCGCGACCAGCACGGCGTCCGCCTCGGCGGTGACTTCGCCGGCGCGGACCGTCACTGTGCCGTCCTGCCGCCGGACCGACTCGACCCCGGCGCCGAAGTGGCAGTGGACGCCGTCTTCCCTGAGCCGGGCGGCGACCAGTTCGCCGGCGGCGGGAATCTCCGCCGCCAGCGGCCGCTCGGCCATCTCGAACAGGTGCACTTCGGTGCCGAGTAGCGCCATCGCCTGCGCGAGTTCGGAGCCGACGGCGCCCGCGCCGAGGATCGCCAGCCGGCGGGGCTGTTCGCGCAGATCGAAGAAGGTCTCGTTGGTCAGCGGATTGGCCTCGGCCAGCCCGTCGATGGGCGGCATGGCGGCGCGGCTGCCCGTGGCGAGCACCACCGAGCGTGCGCGCAGGCGGGTGTCGCCCACGGCCACGGTGTGGCCGTCGATCAGCCGGGCCTCGCCGAGGAACACGTCCACGCCTGCCTCGCTGTAGCGCTCCACCGAATCGTGGTGGGCGATCCCCGCGCGCACCGAGCGCAGCCAGGCGAAGGCTTCGTCGAAGTCGGGCTGCTCGCCGCCGCTCGCGCGGCGCCGCTTCGCCATGGCCAGCAGCGCCTTCGAGGGCACGCAGCCCGCATTCAGGCAGTCGCCGCCCATGGCGTGGCGCTCGACCAGTGCAACGCGGGCACCGAGTCCGGCCGCGCCGATGGCGGTGACGAGCCCGCCGGGACCGGCGCCGACCACCACCAGGTGGTAGCGCTCGGCCGGAGCGGGATTGCGGTAGTCCTCCGGGAAGACGAGGCTCTTCCACTCCCGGTCTGCCGCTGCGCCCGGATAGACGCTCATGACTCGGTCGCCTCGGCCCGGGCGAGTTCCGTACGCAGCGTGCGGGTGGCGAACCGGGTCACCAGCACCGTCACCAGGGCGGTCGCCCCGAGGCCGGCGAAGAACAGGATGTCGCCGGCGGTGCCGGCACCGAAATCTCCGGCCAGCAGTGCCGCGAGGTCCTGTGCCGCCGAGCCGATATAGACGTAGAGGATGGTCGCCGGCAGCATGCCGATCCACGACGCCAGCACGTAGTGCGCCGTCTTCACGCCGGTCAGGCTGAGGAAATAGTTCAGCGCGTTGAATGGGAATACGGGCGAGAGCCTCAGCAGCATGACGATCACGAAGCCGCGGTCCTCAGTGGCCCGGTCCACCGCGGCCAGCCGCCGGTCGGTGCCAACTTTGCGCCGCACCCAGTCCCGGCCGAGCGCCCGGCCCACCAGGAACGCCGCCGTCGCGCCGGCCACACTGGAGATGCTGACCACGACCGTGCCGACCACGACACCGAACAGGAAGCCCGCCGCCACGGTCAGGATGGAGCCGGGAATCAGGAAGACCGTGGCCACCACGTAGGTGGCGAAAAAGGCCAGTCCTGCGGTCTCGCGGTGCGCGCCGATCCAGCCGATCACGGCCTCCAGCCAGCCGCCGACCGGCAATGCATAGACCGCCACGGCAAGCGCCAGGAGCGCGGCCACGAGTATCATTATGCGTTTGCGTGAATTCACTGTCCGTCCTGCGGTTGTGCGTAATCCTGCCGTCGCAGCCAGTCCTGCAGCCGCTGCCGTGCCGGCCGGGCGTCGTCGCCGAGCGCACCGGCCAGCGCGCCGAGGTCTTCCGTCCGGTCCACGTCCGGCCAGCGCCCCAGCCAGCGTACCCGCAGACCCGCACTCTCGCACGCGTCCGCCAGCGCCCCGGCGAGATGCTCCGTGCTCCAGGGCAGCTCGGTGAGGGCCGGCCATCCCGGAGCCGTCCCCATGAAGACCACACCGCCGTCTTCCGCCGCGCCCAATACGACATCCGCCTCGTCCAGGGCACTGGCCGCGGCCGTCAGCGCCGGGACGCCGAGCAGTGGGCAGTCGATACCGACGTAGAGCCGACTCAGATAACCTTCGTCGCGGAGCCGCAGGTCGATGTCGTTCAGCCGTTCGCCGAGATTGCCGCCGCGCTGAGGCCGTATGGCGGCGCGCTCCAGCCCGAGACCGTCGGCCCACTCGCAGTCGCCGGGGTCGGCGGGCGAGAGCACGGCGCTGCCCGGCCAGGCCGCCAGGTCCTCCAGCGCGCAGTCCAGCAGCCGGCCGGCCAGCTCCGCGGTGCGCCGCGCGCCCAGCGCGGGTACGAGCCGCTGCTTGGAGCGCCCGGGCGGCTTGCAGAACAGCACGAGAGCGTCTTGTTCCCTGACCATGGCCCTTCCAGACTGACGTTTCCCGCCAAGGAAGACCAGCCCGTGCGGGCCGAATATTTCAGCGGGGCGAAAAAAAGCCCCCGCCGCGGACGGCGGGGGCCGGAACGAGGCCGGCGGATCAGCTGCCGCCGAAGGAGTAGCTGACCTCCAGGCCGATCTGACGTCCGCGCCTGAGCGTGGTGAAGAAGGCGCGCGGCGAACCGGTGGCCGCACCCGGCACGAACGAGGCCGTGTTCAGCGAGAAGCCCGGCGAGATGTACGGGATCGCCAGCCAGCGCGTGGCGATGATCACCGAGTCCTCGTCGAACAGGTTGCGAGCGAAGGCGGACACCCTCCAGTTCGGCGTCTGATATCCCACCCGCAGACCCGCGATGGTGGCGCCCGGCGCGTAGGCCAGGTTGTGTACCTGCACGTACTTCTTCGACTCGTAGGTGACGTCGCCGGTGACGAACCACTCGTTCGCGCCGCCGGCCGGCAGATACCAGTTGAAGAAGGCGCTCGCCTGGTGCTTGGAGGAGATCGGGAATTGCTTGCCCTCGATGGAGCAGTCGCCGTTGCCGGTGAAGTCGGCGCTGACCGACTCGCCGCCGGGCTGCAGCTCGCCGCCGCCGCTGGTGAGCGTCCACTGGAAGTCGTCGCAGCCCTCGGTGAACTCGGAGTCGGCCAGCGCGTAGGTCAGGCCGATATCGAGCTGATCCGTGATGTTCGCGCGCACGTCGAGTTCGAGGCCGATGACCTCTCCCGAGCCCTGGTTGGTGGCGATCGACGTGAGTGCGGAGCCGGTCTCGTTCGGCACCGGCGTCGTCAGCTGGATGTCCTTGGCGTCGATGAAGAACGCCGCCGCGGATAGCTGTACGCGGCCGTCGTTCAGGCTCGACTTCAGGCCGAGCTCGTAGTTCCAGGCCTCTTCCTGCTCATAGGTGGGGTTGCCGTTGATCTCGCCGGCCGAGCCGTTGAAGCCGCCTGGCTTCACGCCCTTGGCCACTACGCCGTAGACGAGTGTATTCTCCGTCAACTGATAATCGAGAGTCGCCCGTGGCGTGAAGTTGGACCAGTCGTCGCTGCCGCTGAACCCGGTGGCCTCCCACAACTGTTTCGTCTCGCGCGCATATCGGCCTTCCAGGGTGGCGGTGAGCCGATCCGAGAAGTCGTATTCGAGGTAGCCGAAGTAAGCCTCGTTGCGGGTATCGGCGATGTCGGCCACCGGGCCGCCCTCGGGATCCGCAAAGGTGATGTCCCTGCCTTCGAGCTCCTGGGAGTAGAAAAACCCGCCCAGCAGCCAGCGGAAGGCGCGATCCGTCGGCGACGCGAAGCGCAGTTCCACCGAGTAGTCGTCGATGTCGTCGCGGGCGGTGTTGGCGAAGAAGGCCTCCGTCAGCCCGCTGGGCAGTGGCGCGAAGAAGAAGTTCACTGACGTGTGGTCGCTGTCGTAGCCCGTCTTCACCTCGTCCGTGCGGAAGGCGCTGGACGCCGTCAGCTCGTAGCCCGGGCCGATGGTCCAGTCGGCCAGCAGGCTCACCAGCGTCTGCTCGCGCTCCAGGCCGTCGAAGGCGGTGCCGTCGTTGCCGGAATAGATGTCGCCGAAGAAGGTGGAGCCCGGCGGGATGCCCGGCACGGTCGGGCTGGGTCCGGAGATCGCGTCCGTGTTCAGTGCCACCTGGCCGGGGTTGATCTGGCCGCAGTAGTACTGGTTGTTGTTGGTGCTGCCGCTGAAGGCCCAGGACGCCATGGAGCGGAATCCCGGGAAGCAGTTGTTGGACTCGGCCGGCTGCAGGAAGATCGGCGGCGGGCCGTCGTCGTCGTCGTTGTACTGCACCCGGGTGCGCAGGCGGAAGGTATCGATGGGGGTCCAGTCGAGCACGCCGCTGATCGAGCGCGAGGACTCGTCGCCGACGGTGCCGCCGGTGACGGTGTTGGTCCATTCGCCATCGTAATCGTAGGCGCGGGCGGTCAGGCTGCCGCCGAGGACGTCGCGCAGGAGAGGACCGGAGACCGTGGCCCGGAATTCCGTCTCGCCGTCGCTGGCGGACAGCGCCTTGGCGTCGAGGCGGAGTTCGTCGCCGGGGCTGCGGGTCACGAAATTGATGGCGCCGGAATAGGTGTTACGGCCGTAGAGCGCGCTCTGGGGTCCCTTGATGATCTCGACCCGTTCCAGGTCGCCCAGGTCCAGGTTCTGGATGTCGCCGGGGTAGTAGACGCCGTCGACGAAGTAAGCGGCGCCGGCCTCGACCCCGAACTGCACGCCGGCGAGCACGTTGCTGAGGCCGCGGATGACCGGCCGTTCCGTCGCGCGGCCGAAGGCTTTCGAGAAGCTCAGGCCGGGCGTGAAGCGGGAGACGTCGTCGATGGACTGCAGGCCCCGGTTCTCGATGGTCTGGGCGTCGAAGGCGGATACCGCGATCGGGATCTCCTGCAGCGATTCCTCGCGCTTCCTGGCGGTAACCACGATCTCCTCGATGGCGAGCCCGGCCCCCTGTTGCTGGGCATGGCTGCCGGCGGGATAGCCGAGACCGACCAGTGAGACGGCACAGGCCCCCAGTGCCGTCGATAACAGTATCCTCATGAGCGTCCCCTCCGTTGATTGATGACGCGACGCGGCATTTTCGCAACACCGCGCCGGTGACCTGTTTCTTTTGTTGTTGGGTCGCGTTGAGGATAGCCGATTGTATACAGCCTAGACAACGGTTTTGCGCGGATCGGCGCGCACCGGAGCCGCGGCCGGGCGGATGCCCGGCCGGCTTGTTGCAGATTGCATACAATTGGCGCCGGACGGCCAGCGCCGCCCGGCCGCGGCGCGCAGGTCAGATCGCCTGTTCGCCGGATTCGCCGGTGCGGATACGGACCACCTGGTCGAGTTTGGCGACGAAGATCTTGCCGTCGCCCACCTTGCCGGTCCGGGCGGCGTCGCAGATGGCCTCGACCACCCGCTCGGCCATATCGTCGCCCACGGCCACCTCGATTTTCGCCTTGGGCAGGAAATCCACCACGTACTCCGCACCGCGGTAGAGTTCGGTGTGGCCGCGCTGGCGGCCGAAGCCCTTGACCTCGGTGACGGTCATGCCCTGGATGCCGACTTCGGCCAGGGCGTTGCGGACGTCGTCGAGTCGGAACGGCTTGATGATCGCGGTGATCAGCTTCATCGGATTTTTCTCGCTGTTGCCTGCTCGCGGTATCCTACCAACCGATGCCGACGGAGGACACAGACTTGCGGAAAACCGAAGCGCCCGCGCGGCCCGTCGACTCCGCCACCGTGATGCTGGTGCGCGACGGCGCCGACGGCGTGGAAGTGTTCATGATGCAGCGCCACGGCAAGGCCGACTTCGGCGGCGCCTGGGTGTTTCCGGGCGGGGTTGCCGCCGCCACGGATGAGGAGAGTGACCTGGAGGCCGTCTGCACGGGCCGCGACGACTCGTCAGCGAGCACGGAGCTGGGGCTGGAGGCGGGCGGACTGCGCTTCTGGGTGGCGGGCATCCGCGAGACCTTCGAGGAGAGCGGCTATCTGCTCGCCTGCGATGCGGCCGGCCGCTACGTCGACCCGGGCGCAGCCGGCCGCGAAGCCGAATTCGCGCGCTATCGGATGGCGCTGGACACCGGGCGCATGAGCGCCCTGGAACTCTGCCACCGGGAAGGCCTGCGGCTCGCCTGCGACCGCATGCATTATGTCAGCTTCTGGACCACGCCGGAGGTGCTGCCGCGGCGCTATGCGACCCGATTCTTCGTCGCCGGCGTGCCGCCGGGGCAGCACGGCGTCCACGACGGCCGCGAGACCGTCGAGAGTTTGTGGATACGGCCCTGCGATGCGCTGGAGCCCGCCATGCGCAAGCAACTCCGGCTGCATCCGCCCACCGTCTCCAACCTCTCGCTGATCCGGGATTTCCGGACGACCGGCGAGCTGCTGGACGCGATGGCGGCGCGGGACAAGGCATCGATCCGGGAGATTCTGCCGAAGGTGGTCGGTGGCGACGACGGCCACAGGGTGCTCATGCCCTGGGACGACGGCTACGCGGAGGCCGGATGAGCGGACTCGTCGCCGGCCGGCTGGAGCGGGTCTCGCCGCTGGTAGCGCGCCTCGTCGCGCCGAACGCCGGGATGATGACCGGTCCGGGCACCAATACCTACCTCATCGGCACGGATGACGTCTCGGTGATCGACCCGGGTCCGGCGGACGACGCCCATATCGAGCTGATCGTGCAGGCGGCGGGTGAACGCCTGCGCCGGGTGCTGGCCACCCATACGCACCGGGATCACTCGCCGGGCGCGACGCTGCTGGCGGAGCGAACGGGTGCCGAGCTGCTCGGCATGCCGCCGCCGCCGACGCCGGAGAACGACCGTGCCTTCAGCCCCGACCGGGCGGTAACCCACGGCGAGCGCATCGCCTGCGCCGGGTACACGCTGGAGGTCATCCACACGCCGGGGCATGCCTCCAACCACGCCTGCTACCTGCTGACCGACGAGCGACTGGTTTTTACCGGCGACCACATCATGAACGGCTCGACGGTGGTGATCGCGCCGCCGGACGGCAACATGGGCAAGTATCTGCGCTCCCTCGAGCTGCTGAAGTCCTACGGTCTCGCGCGCATCGCGCCGGGGCACGGCGAGATGCTGGAGTCTCCGGATGCGGTAGTGGACTGGATCATCGCCCACCGCAACGAACGCGAGGCGAAGGTGCTGGAGCGCCTGGCGCCCATCGAGCCCTGCGAAATCGATGCGTTGCTGGCCGCGGTGTACGACGAGGTGGATCCGAGACTGCTGCCGCTGGCCAAATATTCTCTGCGCGCCCATCTGGGCAAGCTGGAGGAAGAGGGCAGGGTGCGGGAGGAGGACGGCCGCTGGCAGCGCGCCGACTGAGACGCGAGCCTATTCCTCGTCTGCCTCGTCCCCGTCCAGCGGGGCGACGGTGATCAGGTTCTCCTCCACCAGTTCGCCGCCCACCAGGTGGCGCTGGATGATCTCCTCGAGGACCGCGGGCGTACAGCCGTGATACCAGGCTCCTTCCGGATAGACGACGGCGACGGGGCCGTCGCGGCAGATGCGCAGGCAGTTCGCCTTGGTACGGTAGATGCCGCCCCGCCCGACCAGCCCCAGCTCCTGCAGGCGGGATTTCAGGAACGACCAGGACTGGAGGGATTGCTCGCGGTCGCAGCACTTCGGCTCGGTCTGGTCGCAGCACAGGAAAATGTGCCGGCGGACGTTGCCTACACCCAGGTTGCGCGCGATGCGGCGCAGCTGCCTCGTTTCCTGATCGCTCACTCGGCTCGTCCGGAATCCTGTGGTGGGAGCGGCGCGGCGCGCCGACCGCTCCGGACTATGGCAAAGAGGCCCGGCCGGGGCAAGCCGGTGCCGTCGGCGCGGGTGCGCTGCAGGCTGCGGCCATCTGTGTTTAGATGATGCGCTGTCGATGGCACGGGAACGAGGAAAGACTGCGATGGGTGACGGAGCGATAAACGACGCCGCGCTGGACCGGATCTTCCGCGAGGCGCGGACCCACAACGCGTGGCAGGAGCGGGCGGTGGACGAGGCCGACCTGCGGGCAGTTTACGACCTGATGAAGTTCGGCCCCACCAGCGCGAACTGCTGCCCGGCGCGTATCCTGTTCCTCACCAGCGCCGCTGCGAAGGAGCGCCTGCGCCCGCACCTGATCGAGGGCAACGTGGACAAGACCATGGCCGCGCCGGCCACGGCGATCATCGGCTACGACACGTTGTTCTACGAGAAGATCCCCCAGCTCTTTCCCCACAATCCGGGCGCCCGGGACTGGTTCGCCGGCGAAGAGAAGACGGGCAACGTCACGGCGTTTCGCAACGGCACCCTGCAGGGCGGCTATTTCATCATCGCGGCCCGCGCCCTCGGCCTCGACTGCGGGCCCATGTCCGGTTTCGACAACGAGGGCGTTGACCGGGAGTTCTGGCCGGACGGGCAGATAAGATCCAATTTCCTCTGCAACCTCGGCTACGGCGACCCCGAAGCGCTGTTCCCGCGCAGTCCGCGGCTCGGCTTCGAGGAGGCCTGCGAGATCCTGTAGGCATCCGGCGCGGCGCCGGCATGGCCGGCGGGCTAAAGTATCCGGTGGGGCGGCCGATACCACGGGTAGAACCCTGTTAAGAAACGGAAGGAAGCCCGTCGATGCAGCCTCAGCCCGCCGTCCAGGATGCCAAGTTCGCTTTCGTCCAGTCCCTGGCAGAGCATCTGTCCGGGGGAGACCTGGAAATACCCTCGTTTCCGGACGTCGTGGTCCGCATCCGCCAGGCGCTCGCCGACGAGGACTGCAGCACGGCCGACCTGGTAAAGCTGCTCGGTGCCGAGCCGGCACTGGCGGCGCGGCTCCTGAAGATTGCCAATTCCGCGGCGCTGCGCCCCGGCACCCATGCCGTCACGGAACTGAACATGGCCGTCACCCGCCTCGGCCAGAACATGGTGCGCAACACCGTGATGTCGTTCGGCCTGCAGCAGATGAGCGATGCCACCTCCCTGGAGGAGGCGCGTCCGTTCATGGAACGCACCTGGGACCGCTCCACTTACGTCGCCGCCCTGTGCTACGTGCTGGCGCGCAAGTTCACACGACTGAATGCGGACGAAGCCCTGCTGGCCGGGCTCATGCACGGCGTCGGCAAGCTCTACATCATCACCCAGGCGGAACATCATCCGGCCTTGTTCGCGAATACGGGCGAACTGGAGGAGATCCTGGAGGAATGGCACAGCGCCATCGGCAGCGCCATCCTCGAGTCCTGGAGCTTCTCCGAGGAGGTCTCCGCCGCGGTCTCCCGCTACCGCGAGACGGAATACGAGCACGAGGGGGACGCCGATCTCACCGACGTGCTGATAGTTTCCAGCCTGCTGGCCGATTTCTTCCGCGCCGAGGTCGAGGACACCACCGAGGTGCATCTGCAGCAGGTGCCCGCCAGCGCCAAGCTGGCGGTGGAGGCCACCGACTTCTTCGACATCATGCGGGAGTCCGACGAGCACATCAGCTCGCTGCGCAAGGCGCTCGGCAAGTAGCGCCGCGGCGGCTGTGGCCGGAGATCGCTCCCGCTACAATGCCGCCATGCCCTTCTACGAACATCCCCGCCCGGCCCTGACCGCGGACGTGGTCCTCATCACGGCTCGGCCGCAGGCCTCGGTACTGTTGATCCGGCGCGGCAAGCCGCCCTACGAGGGGCGCTGGGCATTGCCCGGCGGCTTCGTCGAGATGGACGAGGACCTGGAACCCGCGGCGCGCCGGGAACTGGCGGAGGAAACCAGTATCGAAGCCGGCCCGCTGGTGCAGGTGGGGGCCTTTGGACGGCCCGGCCGAGATCCCCGCGGACGGGTGGTCAGCGTGGCCTGGACCGGCGCTCCGGCGGCGGCTGATGCGGCGCCGGAGGCGGCCAGCGATGCCGCGGAGGCCCGCTGGTTCCCGCTGGACGATCTGCCGGAACTCGCTTTCGACCACGGCGAAATCATCGCCGCGGCGCTGGAGCGCAGCGACCCCGTCCAGGGCCCATTAGTCTAAAGCCCATTAGTCCAAGGCCCATTAGTCTAGGCCCGTTATCAGGGTCTGGTCAGATGACCTCGTCGTGGCGCAGCGAGGCGATCTCCTGCTCGCTGTAGCCGAGTTCGGTCAGTATCTCGGTGGTGTGTTCGCCCAGCAGCGGCGGCCGCTCACGCATGCCGCTCGCGTTCGCTGACAGGCGCAGCGGCAGATCGGCCACGGGGACGTCCTTCGGCGCGCCCGGGAACGAGACCGGCTTCAGCACGCCCATGGCCCGCACCTGGGGGTGTTCCAGCGTCTCGGCAGGGCTCAGCACCGGCGCCGCGGGCAGGCCGGCCTTCGCCAGCGCGGCGAGCGCCTGTTTCGTGGTCTTGTCGCGGCACCAGTCCGCCATGCGCTCGCAGATCAGGTCCCGGTTGTCACCGCGGGACTGGTCGGTGTCGAAGCGGTTGTCGTGGTCCAGCCATTCGTTGGCGCCCACCAGTTCCGCCCAGCGCCGGAACAGGCCGTCGCCGACGATCTGCACCAGGATGTGACCGTCCCGGGTGGGGAACATGTCCGCCGGCGCCGCGTGCTGGGACCGGTTGCCGGCCGGCTGGCGGCCGAGGTGCAGTGCGCCTTCCTCGGTCAGCATCGTGCCGAACACGGCCAGCGCCGTGCCGAGCAGCGTCGCCTCGACGTGCTGGCCCTCGCCGGTCTCGCGCCGGTGCATCAGTGCGGCGAGCACCCCCATCGCCGACAGCGCCGCGGTGGAGAAGTCCACCCAGGGCGCCGCGGCCTTGGACGGCTCGCCCGGCCTGCCGGCGAACCAGGCGGCGCCGGACATCGCCTGGCCGAGCCCGTCGAAGCCCGGCCGGCCGGCCCAGGGACCCTGGTCGCCGAAGGTGCTCTGATTGGCCACGATCACGTCCGGTCGGATCTTCCTGAGCGTGGCGTAGTCCAGCCCGTAGCGCTTCAGTGCGGCGCCGGGCAGGTTCGCCACCACCACGTCCGCGGTGGCCACCAGCCGCTTGAGAATCTCGCGTCCTTCCGGCCGCGAGAAGTCCAGCGTCATGCCCCGCTTGTTGACGCCGGTCTGCAGGAACAGGGCACCCTCGCCGGAGTCCGCCAGCGACGCCAGGTAGCGGTCCTCGCCGCCACCGACCTTCTCCACCCGGATGACCTCGGCGCCCAGGTGGCCGAGCAGCGTGGCGCAGTAGGGCCCTGCGACGTAGCGGCCCAGGTCGATGACCCGGATGCCATGGAGTATCGCGTTCATGGTCGGGACCCTCCGTGCCGGCTCAGTGCGCGGCCAGGAACGGCAGCAGCGTGTCGCAGAAGCGGATCTTCTGATCCTTGCCCGCGACCACGTGGGCGACGTCCTCCATCATGACGCCCCGCGCGTCCGGGATGCCCTCCTCGAGCGGCAGCGTCGTGCGCGGGCTCGTCACCAGGTCCTGGCCCGCGTGGATGATCAGCGAAGGCGCCTCGATGCGGTCGAGCCGGTCAGCCACGTCGTGGGCGATGCAGGCCTGCACGAAGCGGGCATGGGCTTCCTGCCGGCCGTTCAGCTCCTTCCAGCCGCCGTCGGGTCCGAGCAGCCTGTCTTTGTGGGCATTGTAGTACTCGGGCAGGAACGACATCACCGTCACGAACTTCTGGAACGGATAGAAGCCGGAATCCCGGTGCACGTCGCTGAACAGCTGCAGCTGGTCGGCGAGGAAGTCGTCGCAGCGGGCCCAGGCGCCCATGTTGACCATGGAGCGCACGAGATCCGGGCGCTTGATGGCCACGATCTGGGATATGCAGGCGCCCATGCCCACCAGACCGACGAAGCGCACGTTGGTCCAGCCCAGGTGCTCCAGCAGGCCGATGACGTCGTCGGCATACAGGTCCATGGACGGCTCGACGGAGAGGTCGTCGTCCGACTCGCCGATGCCCCGGTAATCGATGATCAGCACGGAGTATTCGTCGGTCAGGCCGCGCGCCAGGTGGCCTTCCCCGCCGTGGCAGAAGGTGCCCCAGCCGCCCATGCAGATGGCCGGCGGGCCTTCGCCGTGGATCTCGTAGTACATCTTGTGGTTATTGATATCGGCTATAGGCATGTCTCGGTCCTGGTCCTGTCTCTGTCTGAGTCCGTGCGTCCGCGCATCGTGGTGCCGCGCTGCGTCAGGTCACGCTCACCTCCAGCATATCCCCGACGATGCGCACCGGATAAGGCCTGACCGGCAGCATGGCCGGCCCCTTTAGCACGCGTCCGTCCCGCAGGTCGAAGGCGGCCCCGTGCAGCGGGCAGACGATGCGGCAGCCCTTCAGCCGGCCCTGGCTCAGCCTGGCTTCGGCATGGGTGCACAGGTCCGCCAGGGCGAAGAACCCGTCCGTGGTGTGGGCCACCACGATGTCGCTGCCCGCCACGCTGAAGCTCCGGCACTGCTTCTTCGGGATGTCGGAGACTCTGGCGACGGGGTGGAAGGATTCGACCATGGATTAGTGGCGCTGGGCGCTCGCCGTCCGGGCGGTCCCGGATCATAGCATAGTGGTCGCGGGCGACTTCGGGCTCAGCGATTGAGGAAGTTGAGCGCCAGGCCCGGCCGCGGCCAGTCGAAGGAAACCAGGCGCCCCGTGCCCGAGAGGGTGACGAAGGCGGTGCCCAGCCCGTCGCCGCCGAAGCAGATGTTGGTGGTGTAGGGGTCGTCCAGCGCCAGGTGTTCCGCCTGCTCGCCGGCGGGCGGTATCACCGTGATGCCGCCGTTGATCAGCGTGGCCACGCACACGTTGCCCGCGCCGTCGACGGCCAGAGAGTCGAACAGCTGCAGGCCCGGGGCGCCGTACAGCAGGCGCGCGGGATCCACGGTGTCGGCGCCGCAGCCCACCGTGCCCGGCGCGGTAAGCGGATAGTGGTACACCCGTCCCGTCCAGGTCTCGGCTACGTAGAGCAGG
>Ga0102938_10000390_pt1 | contig 32038 bp, 33 predicted proteins | sample SalPonR2_B_D2_MG_FD_84516 | JGI IMG/M metagenome (GOLD analysis project Ga0102938, IMG submission 84516) | Salt pond soil microbial communities from South San Francisco under conditions of wetland restoration - Salt Pond MetaG R2_B_D2_MG | ecosystem: Environmental > Aquatic > Marine >... | reverse complement strand
TTCGGCCTCGAGCCTTGGCTGAAGATCGATTTCGGCGCGAGCGCGCTGGGCCTGTCCATCCTGGCCACCATCCCCATCATCACAGCCGTTCTGGCCCTGATGCAGTTTCGCTGGGGCTGGGTGCAGGCGCTGAGAGGCATCGTCGAAGACCATCTGTTGCCACTTTTCAGCGATGCCGGGCCGGCCGCGGTGTTTGCCGTGGCGCTGGCGGCCGGTATCGGCGAGGAACTGTTGTTCAGGGGCGTGATACAAGCCGGCCTGGAGGGCTTGATCGGGCCGATGGCGGCGCTGGCCGTCGCCTCTTTGCTGTTCGGGCTGGCGCACGCATTGACCACGGCTTACTTCGTGCTGACCTGCCTGATGGGGCTTTATCTGGGCTGGCTTTACCAGGCCTCCGGTAACCTGCTGCTCCCGATCACGGTGCATTTCCTTTACGACTGGGTTGTACTCGCCTGGTATCTTCGGGGAACACAGCGCTCTGACTAAGGAACCCAAGCAGACGGCTCAGGCCGCGCGACCAAGCGCCGGCCCGCCTGCGGGCCGGCACCGCGCAAGCGTCTCGAACAGGCCTTTGGGCAGCGTGCAATCCGGGCCCGAACGAATCCGATCCGCCAGCTGATCGCGCACCACCACCGGCACCGGAGACGCGTCGGCATTGTCCACAGCGACTTCCGAATGCGACAGACATACGACCGGCTTCGGATCCGCCGCGACGCCGTGCTGCAATAACCACCTTCGAAGAGAATCGACCTGGGCACGCGCCTGGGGTATGGGATTTTCCACTGCGTTCCAGTTCGGCCGATTGCCGCAGCCACCGCGGCGCGCCAACGGCCAGTGACGTTCTTCAGGCTGCACATAGACGTGGCCGGGGGTGTTCTTGACCTCGACGATCCACAGCCCGGTGGGACCGGCCACGACGAAATCCAGCTCGCGCCAGCCATTGGGCAGTTGGCCGTCGGGCAGCTTCACCCGATTGAACAGCAGGAAGTCGTCGGGCAGCGTCTTGAGCCGCTCCAGGGCGGTGACTTCGCCCTCCACCCCGGCCAGTGCGCCGGCGTCCACCGAACTTCCGCCCGGCATGCCGAGAAAGAACAGCACGCCGGCGCCGACGGCGGCCACGAAAAGCCCGAACTGGGGGCTCATCGAAAACGCTCCGAATGCCAGGAGCGCCAGCAGCGGCAACGCGATCGCCAGCCGAGTCCGGCGCGCACGCCCGGCGGCTTTCAGCTCGGCGCGGTGCCGGACCAGGGGCGGGTACTCGGTTATGAATCTGCAGTCGGCCATGGATGTCAGCGTGCGGGCAGTTGGTATTTGAGGCCGGTCGCGCAGTTGTACAGCACGACCTTCTCGTCCCGATCGATCTCGCCCGACTCGATCATGCGCAACCACGCCGCGTGGGTGGCCGCCCCTTCCGGACACATCAGGATCCCTTCGCCCGATGCGAGCGACTTCCAGGAGCGTTCGATCTCCGCCTCGCTGACGGCAATGGCCCGGCCGCCGGACTCCCGAACCGCGCGCAGGATCAGGAAGTCCCCGACGGCCTGCGGCACGCGAATGCCGGCGGCGACGGTGGACGCGTCCTCCCATCGCCGGGCAAACTCCTCGCCCGCGTCGTATGCGCGCACCATGGGCGCGCAGCCCTCGGCCTGCACCGCGATCATTTTCGGCATCGGGCCCTCGATCCAGCCCAGCTCGCGCATCTCGGCGAACGCCTTCCACATGCCGATCAGCCCTGTGCCGCCGCCAGTCGGATAGAAAATCGCGTCGGGCAGCTTCCAGCCCCACTGGGCGGCCAGCTCCAGTCCCATGGTCTTCTTGCCTTCCAGGCGATACGGCTCCTTGAGCGTCGAGACGTCGAACCAGCCTTCCTGCTTCGCGCGCTCGGCCAGCAGCTTGCCGCAATCGTCGATATAGCCATCGACCTCCACCACCTCGGCGCCGCACAACCTCGTCTCGTCGATATTCATGCGCGGCGTGTCGGCCGGGCAGTAGACCAGCGACCGCATGCCGGCACGGGTCGCGTAGGCCGCCAGCGCCGCGCCGGCATTGCCGTTGGACGGCATGCAGAGTTTGTTCAAACCCAGTTCGCGCGCCATCGCCACGGCCAGCGCCAGCCCGCGCGCCTTGAACGATCCGGTCGGCAGGCGCCCCTCGTCCTTGACGATCACGTTGGGGCTGGCGTTCAGCGGAATCAGGGGCGTGTCGATTTCACCCAGCCGCGGCACACGATCGAAGTCGCCGGGCGGAAGAAGTTCGCGCCACTTGTAGAAGCCGCCGGCGCGCGCAGCCACTTCGTCGCGGTCCACGGCGACAGCCACGTCGGCCAGCCGATATCTGACCAGCAAAGGCCGACCGGCATCGGAAAGCCGATAGACCTTCCCGGCGTTATAACGGGTGCCGTCGAGGCTGCATTCGAGGTGTGAAACGTACGGGTTCATCGGCAGTCGTACCGGCTGTTCGGTGGAATCCATCAGCACGGAGCATAGCAGTCGTCGCGCAACACGTTGACGCGGCGCCCCATGAGCTGGCTATTTCGACCGGCAACCCCGCTTCAGAGGCCGGTAGACGAGCGCCCGCGCACCATGCCCATGACCTGGCCCATGTCCAGCGTTTGCGCCTTCTGCTCGATCTGCGGCAGGTATTCGGCCTGCATCTGCTTGGCCGGGCCCAGCGTTTCCTGGAAGGTGGTGCGCAGCAGTTCGGTGCTCATCTGCCGGCCGCCGGCATAGTAGCGCCGGGCGACCTGTCCCAGCGCATAGGTGGTGGCGAACGAAAACGCCATGCCGGTGGCGGTGCGACCCAGCCGGCCCACCCCCCGGCCGGCGGCCGCCCGGAAAAGACCGCCTATCAGTTTGCGGCCGAACTGCTCGATGTATTGCGAGGTCATGCCGACGCCCAGCGTGGCCAGGAGCTCCTTGATGTGGCCGCGGTCCAGTTCGACACCGTGGCGCTGACCGATCTCGTAGACCATCTTGATCTGCAGCGGAATGACCGCCATCGACGCCCACGACTGCGGCAGGATTTCCAGCGCGCCGTTGAGAATGGAATAGTTCAGGATGGACTTGTCGATCGCCGCCTCGTCCACCTCGGTCGGTGCTTGCGACGCCGAAGCGGTGGCGGGCACCGTTTCGGGCGCCGCCGCCTCGGTCATTTCCACGACCTGTTCGGCCTCGCGCTCGACTTCGTCGGCCTCCGAAGAATCCAGCCCAAGCAGTCCGCGCAGCCGGTCGAGGAACTCACGCTCGGCATCCACGGTCCGGCCGTCGGCGTCGCAGACGCCGACCGCAAGCTCGTAGGCCAGGTGCTTTTCGCCTGGCTCGGTCAGCGCCGCCGTTGCATCCTCGAGCGAAACGCGCTTGAGCAGCACGTCCTGGTAGACGCGACGCGCGTCCGGGCCATCGCCGTCGGCGGCCAGCGTTTCCGCAATTCTCCGGAATTCCTCGCGCTCTGCCTCGTGCTTGCCGCCGTCGGCGAACGCCGCGTGCAGGGTAATGGCGAGAATGGCGGCGTCGCGGTCGAGTGTCGTCGTCATGCAGTGCTCCGGGAATCGGCGGGATGATCTTCGGTAATGGTGACCGGCTCGGGCGCGTTCAAGTCGAATCCGCGCAAAATCCGGCCGATCGCCGTCGGAACCGGTGCGTTACCGCGGTCGGTAGCGCGGCCCGATGGTCAGCCCGGGCCGCTCGTCGTCCCAGACCATGCCGGCAATCTTCCATTCGCCGTCGACTCGGTAAAACTGGATGCTGTTGATCCCCCGCTTCAGAAGACGAGTTCCCTCGGCGTCCTCGTAGGCTTCGTAGGTACTGAAGGCGTGCGCGATATTGCCGAACACCTCGACTACGTTGTGGATCTCCACCTCGTAAAAGTCCCGTCCGGCCATCTTGCGTTCGAAGTTTTCCGCGTAGTCGGCGGCGCGGATGATCTCGGGCGACGGCTCTCCGGCCGCATCGACGTTCGTCCGTATCATGTGCGCCTGCGGCATGAAAAGCTCGGCTTCGCGCGCCCAGTCGCGCTGCTTGTCGCCTGGCCCCGAAACCAGCGCGTAAAGCTCGGTGATCATTGCCCGAATCTGTTCTGTGTCGCTCATGCCGATTCCTGAATTCAGTGGATTACGGATCATGGAAGCATAGCGGCGCCGCCACGGCAAGTTCCAGAGATACGAAAAAGCCCCCGGAAATCGGGGGCTTCTGATAGATCTTTAGGCGTGTTCGAAGTTACGCAGAGAAATGCGCCTTGAGCTTCTTCATCGCCACGGCCTCGAGCTGACGGATACGCTCTGCCGAAACACCGTACTTGTCGGCGAGCTGCTGCAACGTGATCTTCGGGTCGATCAGCCAGCGCGACTGGATGATGTCCTTGGAACGATCATCGAGCTCGTCCATGCCTTCGAACAGGACTTCGTGGTAATGATCCTCGAGATCCTCGCTCTCGGCGGCCAGGTCCGGCGAATCGGAATGACTTTCGAGAAAGGCGGCCGGCGCCAGATACGGCTTGTCGTCATCGTCATCGGATGTCAGGTCGAAACCGACATCCTGACCGGATAATCGGGATTCCATTTCCATGACCACTTCGGGCTTGACGTTGAGGTCATTGGCGACCCGGTTGACCTCTTCCTGGTTCAGCCAACCGAGGCGTTTTTTCGACTTGCGCAAATTGAAGAACAGCTTGCGCTGCGCCTTTGTGGTCGCAACCTTGACGATGCGCCAGTTGCGCAACACGAATTCATGGATTTCGGCACGAATCCAGTGCACGGCAAACGACACCAGCCGCACGCCCTGGTCGGGATCGAATCGCTTGACGGCCTTCATCAAACCGATATTACCTTCCTGGATGAGGTCGCCCAAAGCCAGACCGTAACCGGAATACCCGCGCGCGACGTGCGCCACGAAACGGAGATGCGACATGACCAGCATGCGCGCCGCGTCCAGATCTTCTTCCCCGTGAAAGCGACGGGCAAGACTCTGTTCCTCTTCGAGGGTAAGCACCGGGATGCGGTTGACTTCCTGCATGTACGCATCCAGGGAGCCGGTACCGGCCGGGGCCAACAGATGACTTGGTACAAGATCCTTCGACATTCGATGCTCCTGTGAATCAATACAATAAGTATATCAAGATTACTTGATTTTTTCAAATCAGGATCAATCTGGTCCTGTATTGCTGCTGAAAGTTCTGAACGCAGTTTTGCAGGGAAGTTCCGTGTGCCCTCATAGCGCGTCCGGCATCTCGATCACGGGTTAATGCGAGCCAGCTGCCGGGAAACCGCGATCCACGCGCCGACGATGCCCAGAGCGCCGCTTCCGGCCAGCATCAAGCCCAGCATCTGCGCAGAAGGGGCGGCCATCTGCCCCGATGCACCATAGGTGGCTGCAAGCGCCTCTACCGGCCCTCTGAGCATCCATAGCCCCGCATGCACGACCAGCCATGCCAGCATCGCGCCACCAAGCCCCATCCACAAACCGGAATACAGAAACGGCCGGCGGATGTAACCCGGCGTGGCCCCCACCAGGGCAAGAATCTCTATTTCCTCCCGCCTGCGCTGGATCTCGGTTCGAATGTTGTTGGAGATCACGAACAGCACGCTCGCGGCAAACAGCGCCGCCAGCAGGATCACTAGCCGCGAAAACACCCCCAGTATTGCGTCCAGCCTGCGCACCCAGTCGAGATCCACGACTACCATGTCGACCCGCTCGGCCCGGCGCAGCCGTTGTGCCAACTCGGCGATGTCGACGGTTGAGTTCGGCGTCACTTCCAGCACCCACGGCAGCGGCACGTCGCCGACGTCGAAACGATCCAGCCCGGTGGCACCCGCCAGCCCGCGCATGCCCGTGTCCGGGCTGATCGGGTCCACCGCCAGTATGTTGCGCCAGCTCGAGAGTCGCGAAGCTACCCGCCGTGCCCCGTCCTCGTCGGCATCCAGTTCGAGGAAAACGCTGATGCTGTCGAGCCGGTCCAGGTTGTCGTGCACTGCCTCGAGGTTGACCAACGCGGTATTCAAGCCCAGCGGCAGGGTGAGCGCGATGGCCAGCACAACGATGGTCAGCATGCTGGTGACCGGATTGCGCACCAGCGTGCCGACCGACGACAGCAGGCTGTATGCGTGGCGGCGCGCCCAGGCGCGCAGATCGCCGCGACCGCTGTGGTCCTTCCTGCTCATGCGCCTGCTCCGCCGGAACTGCGGTCGTCGACCATGCAGCCGGATTTGAGCACCAGGGTACGTCGGCCCAGGCGCTCGACCAGGTCCAGGTCGTGGGTAGCGATCAGCACTGTGGTCCCAAGCTCGTTCAGCGTACAGAACAGCCGCATCAACTCCTCGGATAGCTCGGGATCGAGATTGCCGGTGGGTTCGTCGGCCAGCAGGACGGGCGGCTTGGCGATCATTGCGCGCGCGATGCCGACGCGCTGCTGCTGCCCCCCGGAAAGCGCCGGAATCAGCGTGTTTTCCTTGTCGAGAAGGCCGACCAGATCGAGTGCGGCGCGCACCCGCCGCCTGATTTCACTCCAGGAAAAGCCCGCGATCAGCAGCGGCAGCGCGACGTTGTCGAGCACCTTGCGGTCGGTCAGCAGCTTGTGGTCCTGGAATATCACGCCGACCTTTCGCCGCAGTTTCGGGATCTGCCGTGACGAGACACGCCCGATGTTCTTGCCGTCGAACAGCACCTGGCCGCGGCTGGGGCGCTCCAGCACCGCGATCAGGCGCAGCAGGGTGCTCTTTCCAGCGCCGGAATGGCCGGTAAGAAAAGCCATCTCGCCGCGCTCGAGCTCGAAGTTGACGTCCGACAGCGCCTGCACGCCGCCCGGGTACCGCTTGGCCACGTGCTCGAACCTGATCATGACAACAATTGGCTCATGTTCATGATCGGCAGAAGAATCGCCAGCACGATATAGAGCACCACCATCCCCACCAGCAGGATAAGCGCCGGCTGAAGCACGGCCATGAGCACCTGTCCGGCGTCCTCCAGGTCCGATTCCTGAAGTTCGGCGGCGTGCTCGAGCATGTCGCCGAGTTCGCCCGCCTGCTCGCCGCCGTGGATCAACCGGCGGGTGAGCGGCGGCAGCCACTCGATAGGCTGCACGGCGGCCGATATCGATGCGCCTTCGCGAACGCGAGCCGCAGCTGCTTCGAGATCGGCGCGAACCTTGCGGTTCGAAACGACTTCCGACGCCGCATTCAGCGCTTCCACGGCCGGCACCGAACTGCTGACAAGTATCGCCAGCGTGCGCGCGAACAGCGCCGCTGCCTGCGCCCGCACCAATCCGCCCGCCAGCGGCAGCTTCAACAACGCACGATCGACCCGCATGCGCGGACCCGGCAGCCTCAGCAATGCGGCGGCCCCGAGTACAAGCACCACCAGAATCAGCACGACCAGGAAACCATAACTGGATACGAATGAAGAAATCTCGAGCAGGCTACGGGTCAACAGCGGCAATTGCTGGCCGGAATACTCGAACACGCTGACCACCCGCGGCACGACGAAGCCCAGCAGCCCCCAGACCACGCCCAGCGAAATCAGCGCCAGCAGCAGCGGATAGACGAGCGCCACCGAAACACTGCGCGCAAGTGCCAGGCGGCGTTCGGCGTGACGCGCCAGCCGGGCGATCACCGAATCGAGCTTGCCGGCCTGCTCGGCGGCGGCAATCGAACGGGTATACATCGCCGGAAACAGCGCCGGCTGTTCGGCCATGGCGTCCGACAGCGACTGGCCTTCCAGCACCCGAGCCCGGATCGCGGCGAGGGGGCGATTGACGCGCCTTGAATCGGATTGATCAGCCGCCAGCGACAACACTTCCTCCAGCGGCAGACCCGCCTTGAGCAACGCCGCCATCTGGCGCAGGATCAGCGCGCGCTCGCGGCCCATGCGCGCACCGCCGCGGCCGGCGGCCGCAGCTCGGGTGACCGGGTGAACGTCAAGCGGCACCAGGCCGCGCTCCCGCAGTTGCTGGCGCGCCATGCGGGCGGTGTCGGCCTGCACCACGCCACCCACTTGGCGGCCGTTGTCCATCGCCTGGTATTCAAACGCTGCCATCGGCCCCTCCCGAACGAATGACGTCCGACTCGGCGAACAGTTCGCGGATTGGATCGTGCATATACCCCGGTCGACCGTGCTTGCGTTCGCTCAAGTCGACCGTGGCGCGTGCCAGCGCCATGAACAGATCGTTACCGGCCACCCCAGGAGTGCACGCAAGCTTTTCGCAGACGGCCAGGTCGCCCCGCTCGATGGGCCCGGTCAGGGCCTGCACCGGTCCGACGCGCTCGATATTGGCAAGACCGGCCCGCTGCAACGCCACGATGACCTTGAGCGCCTGCTCAGGTGCCAGCCCGGCCGATTCGGCAAGCCCCAACGCCAGATCGTCGAGAACGTTGAGGAAGTTGCTGGCGGTAATCGTTGCCGCGTGGTAGCGCCGCTTGTCGACCGGACTGAAACGCAGGGTTTCCGCCCCGATGCCGGCAAACGCGGGCAACACCCGATCCAGCGCCCGGTCGTCGCCCTCCCCCAACGCATAGCTGCCGGAAAAGTTTTGGATCGCACGTGCAGGATCGCTGAAAGGGCATACCGGATGCACCGAGGCGACGGGGCAGCCGATAGGCCGCAGCACTTCGGCCGACTCGGCGCCGGAGACGTGAAACACCAGCGCTGGGCCGGCCTGCGCGTCACCCGTTGTTTCGCCAAGCGTCTCGGCAACCGTCTCGGCATTCGGCGCCAGCCGGCTGTCCGGCACGGCCAGCATCAGCCAGTCTTCAGCATCGATGCTGCCCAGCGTTTCGGCTGCGCTGCCCTGGCCGATGAATTCAACCGCACGCTGCGCGCTTTCGACGCTGCGGTTGACCACCTGGCCGATCGAGAACGTGCCGGCATCCGCCCATAACCTGGCCAGGCTTCGCCCGACCCGGCCACAACCGACGATGTGCAGCGTCAACGCCACGGGTCGCCGGGCTCCCGCCATGGTTCGCCGGGATCGTCTTCGGGCGGCTCCTCGTCTTCCCACTCGTAGCGCTTCATCGGCGGCTGGTCCCAGTCGCGGTAGCGCAGTGCCATTCCGATTCCCAACACCAATCCGCTGGCGTGCAGCTCCCAGCTCATGGTGGGTCCGGCCGGCAGCACGCCCCAGATCATCGAGCCGTACATGAACCAGACCACCAGTGCCGCGCCGATCGACCGCATGTCGCGACGAATCACGCCCGAGATGAACACGAAGGCGAGCAACCCGTATATGACGCCGCTGGCGCCGATATGTACGCTGCTTCGGGCAAATATCCAGGCCAGCAGTCCGGAGCCGATCCAGATCGCGGGTAGCGCGCGCAGCGCAGAATTCGGGTACAGGAACAGCATCATCGTGCCGCCGATCAGCAGCGGCAGCGTGTTGGACACAATATGGCCCAGGTTGTAGTGCAACAGCGGCGTGGTGACCAGGCCCACCAGGCCGATGCCTTCGCGTGGTATCAACCCGTAACGAATCAGGCCGATGCGCGTGAACTGGTCGAACACGAATACCGACCACATCACGACCAGGAAGCCGGCGACGATCTTCAGCGCAAGCAGGAAGTTTCGTCCGGCGCGCGGCGACGTACTGTACTCGGGGTCCGGGACGTGCACCCGCATCAGGCATCGTCACCGGGCGGGGCCCGGCGCTGCTCGAGGGGCGCGGCGATCGCGGCGCGGGTGCGCGCACACATCTCGGTTACGGCTTCATCGATCGGCCCCCTGCCCGGCTGGATAGGCGGATGTATGACAAGCCTGGCGCAGCCCGGGCGGATGCGCCAGGATCCCGGCGCCAGAAGCTCCCGGGTACCGACCACGGTCATCGGCAATACCGGCAGGTTCCGGTCGACAGCGACCCTGAAAGCGCCCTTGCGAAACTTGATCAACTCGCCGTTACGGCTGCGCGTTCCTTCGGGAAAGAACAGCACGCCGGTACCCGGCGGCAACCGACCCACGGCGTCGTTGATCGCCTTCCTGGCCTGCTCGGGGTTGGCTCGGTCGATGAAGATGTGCCCGATGGCACGGCAGCCCTGGGCAATGAACGGCAGCTTGCCGATCTCGGCCTTCATGACCCAGCGCAGATCCAGCCCACAGAAACCATAGATCAACGGAATATCGTACTGGCTCTGGTGATTGGCCACCACCACGTAACTCTGGTCGGGATCGATGTGCTCGGCACCCTCGATCTCGACACGCATTGGCGTCAAGTAAGCGATGAATCGCGCCCAGCGCGCGGCCACGCCGAGGTTGGCCTGGCGCTGCAGACCGAATGCGCACATCGCGATGGCGGCCAGCGCTCCCGCAACGGTAAAGATTGCAGCGGCCGGAATGAGTACCAGCCACTGCCACAACGGGTAAATCGCCAGCAACCAGTGCTCGAAGGCACCGGGCGCGCGCGAAGCCGCATCGATTCGACTGCTTTCTTCCATGCCGCGATTCTAACCCGCGCGAACATCGTGCCCCGACCCTGCGCAGGCTGTCGGGACCTTGTGTGCTTCAACCATGACGGAGATACGCCAGCAGCGCCCGAAACTCGTCGGCCGGGAGTTCGTCGCGAAACAGGAAGATGCGCCGGGTCAGCCCGTCGGGGGCAACCAGCTTGAGCGCAACGAACCAAGCGGTGACAGCCTCTCCGGTCAGGGTGCCGCGCATACCGTCAAGCGACGGACTCGCGCTTCGGTCGATCCTGATGGCGTGGGTCCAGGGGCGGGTCAGACTGAGGTAGGCCGCCAGCACGACGGCCAGCGCGAGCAGAATCCCGCCTGCTGCCGGCAGGCCCGAAATCAGGATGGAAACAACGGCAAGAAGAGAGATGAACGCGACTGCCAGCGGTCTGATGCGACCGCGGCGCGTGCGCAATTCAGTCGCCAAACCCGGTCCTGCCGCCGGTTTCGGCCGGATCGACGACCTCCTTGACAATGCCCGCCAGCTCCGGGTCGTCAGGCGTCGACCGACCCATGCACCAATCCCAGAGCTGATCGTCCTCGCAGCCCAGAAGCCGCTCGAAGCACGCGCGGGCGGAAGGATCGGCCGCAGGCCAGCGCTCGACCAGCCAGCGCTCAAGCAGCGTATCGAGTTCGCGCATGCCGCGGCGGCACCGCCAGCGAAGGCGCGACGTCGTGGTGATATCCCGGTTGACCTGTTCCGCTGGCATCGAGAAACGCCGCCTACATCCCCTGGCGCGCCAGCATCATCTTCTTGATTTCGGCAATCGCCTTGGCCGGGTTCAGGCCCTTGGGGCAGGTCTGGGCGCAGTTCATGATCGTATGGCAGCGATAGAGCTTGAATGGATCCTCCAGCTCATCGAGTCGTTCGCCGGTGGCCTCATCGCGCGAATCGACCAGCCAGCGGTACGCCTGCAACAGCACGGCCGGACCAAGATAGCGGTCGCCGTTCCACCAGTAGCTCGGGCACGATGTAGTGCAGCACGCGCACAGGATGCATTCGTAGAGGCCGTCGAGATACTCTCGGTCTTGGGGCGTCTGCAACCGCTCCTTGTCCGGTGGCACCGGGCTCTGGGTCCGGATCCACGGCCGAATCGACGCGTATTGAGCGTAGAAGTGCGTCAGATCGGGCACCAGATCCTTGATCACCGGCATGTGCGGCAGCGGGTAAAGCTTGACGTCGCCCTTGATCTCGTCGATGCCCTTGGTGCACGCCAGGGTATTGACGCCGTCGATGTTGAACGCACAGGAACCGCAGATGCCCTCGCGACATGAACGCCGGAAAGTCAGCGTGGGATCCATCTCGTTCTTGATCTTGATGATCGCGTCCAGCACCATCGGGCCACAGTCGTCGAGATCGACGTCGTAGCTGTCCATTCGCGGATTCTGACCGCTGTCCGGATCCCAGCGATAAATGCGGAACGTCTTGATGTTGGCTGCACCGTCGGGGGCCGGGTAGTGCCCGCCCTTGGTGATGCGCGAGTTCTTCGGAAGTCTGAATTCAGCCATTTCGCTACCGTTGTTTCGGAGTGTCGTGCGTTGTCGATGCCGCGCGTATCAGTAGGTCCGCTTCTTGGCGGGTACCACTTCGACGTCGTCGGACAGCGTGTACATGTGCACCGGGCGATAGTCGATGCTGGTGGTGCCCTTGTCATCAAACCAGATCAGGGAGTGTTTCATCCAGTTCTCGTCGTCGCGGTCCGGATGGTCCTCGTGGGCATGCGCGCCGCGACTTTCCTTGCGATTCTCAGCCGAGATCATGGTCGTGACCGCATTCCCCAGCAGATTGCGAAGCTCCAGGGTCTCGACCAGGTCGGAATTCCAGATCAGCGAGCGATCGGAGACCTTGACGTCGTCGAACATCCCGCGCACTTCGCTGATGCGGTCGACGCCCTGCTTGAGACTGTCATTGGTCCGGAACACCGCCGCGTCTTCCTGCATGACGCGCTGCATGCGATCGCGGATTTCGGCGGTCGAATTCTCGCCATCGGCATTCCGTATACGGTCGAACTCCCCGACAAGCCCATCGACGATGCCTTCGGAAAGCGTCGGATGCGACTGGTTGGGCTTGAGATTCGCGCCGCATTTCTTGGCGACAGCGCGGCCAAACACGATCAGGTCGAGCAGCGAGTTGGAGCCCAGACGGTTGGCGCCGTGCACCGATACGCAGGCAGCCTCGCCGATTGCATATAACCCCGGCACGATCGAATCCGGATCACCGTCCTTGAGCGTGACCACTTCGCCATGGTAATTGGTCGGGATGCCGCCCATGTTGTAGTGCACGGTCGGCAGTACCGGAATCGGTTCCTTGGTCACGTCCACGTCGGCAAAGATACGGGCCGTCTCGGCAATGCCCGGCAGGCGCTCGTTGATGACTTCAGGCCCCAGGTGCTGCAGATTGAGGTGGATATGATCGTTGTTCGCGCCCACCCCGCGCCCCTCGCGGATTTCTATGGTCATGGATCGCGAAACGACGTCGCGCGAAGCCAGGTCCTTGGCGTTCGGCGCATAGCGCTCCATGAAACGCTCCCCGTCAGAGTTGGTCAGGTAGCCCCCCTCGCCCCGCACGCCCTCGGTGATCAGGCAGCCGGCGCCGAAGACGCCGGTCGGGTGAAACTGGACGAACTCCATGTCCTGCAACGGCAATCCGGCGCGCAGCACCATGCCGTTGCCGTCGCCGGTGCAGGTGTGCGCCGAAGTGGCCGACATATAAGCGCGTCCGTAGCCGCCGGTTGCCAGGATCACCGCATGCGCCCGAAACAGGTGAAGCGTACCGGTGGCCAGGTCCCAGGCGAGCACGCCGCGACAAACGCCGTCGTCATCCATCACGAGATCGATGGCGAAATACTCGATGAAGAACTGCGCTTCATGCTTGAGCGACTGCTGGTAGAGCGTATGCAGGATGGCATGGCCGGTCCGGTCGGCCGCGGCACAGGTGCGCTGCGCGGTGCCCTCGCCGAAGTGCGTCGTCATGCCGCCAAACGGGCGCTGGTAGATCTTGCCCTTCTCGGTGCGAGAAAACGGGACGCCGAAATGCTCGAGCTCGATGACCGACGGGATCGCCTCGCGGCACATGTATTCGATCGCATCCTGGTCGCCCAGCCAATCGGATCCCTTGATGGTGTCGTACATGTGCCAGCGCCAGTCATCCTCGCCCATGTTGCCGAGCGCGGCGCTCATGCCACCCTGCGCGGCGACCGTGTGCGAGCGCGTCGGGAACACCTTTGTGACACAGGCAGTGTTCAAGCCGGTTGCGGCAAGACCCATGGTTGCGCGAAGGCCGGCACCGCCGGCGCCGACGACGACCACGTCGTATTCATGCTTTTCGATGTTGTAGCTGTGAGACATTCAGGTTCCAGCGATTATTGTTCAGATTCTTGGCATTTCGATCGGCAGAGCACCGGGCTCTGGCGGGTTTTCACTCGACAAGGCCAGCCTCGAGTAAGCGCCTGCAATCAGCGGTCGATCTCAACCGGTAAAGGCCACTTTCAGGATCGCAACCATTGAAACGATCGCGCCGACCAGCGCCGCGGCGGCTACCAGAACCTGGAGCGCGACTTCCACTGCCCGCTGGTGCACGTAGTCTTCGATGACGACCTGCATGCCGAGTCGCGCGTGATAGAAGGTCGAACCCACCAGCAGAACTGCCATGGAAGCATTCCATGGCGACGCAATCCAGTTGCGGGCTGCGGTGTAGTCGGCGCCCACAAGCACAGCCAGTGTCCAGATCAGCCAGATAGTCAGCGGCACAAGCAAAATCGCGCTGAAGCGCTGAGCCCACCAGTGGTGGACCCCGCTACCGGCCGAGCCGTGATTGATAGCTCTTTCAAGCGGGTTGCGCAGCGCTTTCATAACAAGCCTCCCCAGACGACTGCCGTCAGGACAAAGGCCAGAATAACCACCAGCCATCCGCTGGCACGCGCCGGCTTGAGCTCCAGCATGGTCCCGGTATCCCAAAGCAGATGGCGGATGCCGTTTAGCAAGTGGTAGAACAGCGCCAGGGTCCAGCCGACAAGCGCAATCAGCATCAAAGGCGTCGACATCAAACCGATCATCGACTCATAGGCCTGTTCGCCCTGCGCAAGCGCCACCAGCCAGACCACCATGAGGACGGTACCGATGCTCAGCAACACCCCGGTTACTCGATGCAGAATCGATAGCACCGAAGTCCACTGTGGCCGGTAAATCTGAAGATGAGGCGATAACGGGCGTTGATTGGTTTCCATTCTCAAAAATCCATGGTTCGGTTCAGTGCTTTCGCATTCGGATGTTACACGTGATCGGCGGCTTCAAGCCCGAATTCAGAAGTCGATGCAACGGCCGTTCTTTTCCCAATCGCCATAGCGAACCGGATCCGGGCCCTTGCGCCCGCCGATCTCACGTGGCTGCTGGGCGGGGTCTTTCGGTCGATCGGGATGCTCGGCATCGCCATCGCTACCGCACGATTCATGCCTTTCCGGCTGCGAATCATGCTGATCGCCGCTGGCGGGGGCGGCTTCTGACGGGTTGCATACAGGTTCGGTATCATTCATGACTGCTTATTTTACCGATATGGTGTGATCGGATGTCACAGCTTGACCACATTCCTTCAATTCGTCTGCGCGCAATCGAGGTGACCGGACCCGACGCCATTGCTTTCATGCAATCGCAATTGACCATCGACGTCGCGGCGATCGCCGATTCGCGGTTGCACCCGGCTGCGTGGTGCAGCCCCGACGGACGCGCCGATGCGGTGCTTCTGATTGGCGTCGACGGCGACCGGGTCTGGCTGGTATTGCCCGAAGCGCTGGTGGCGCCCACGCTCAAGCGCGCACGCATGTTCAGCATCGGTCGAAAGGTGGCGCTCGAACGAGACGTCGCTGCGTATCCGGCCGTTGCACCCCCCTCGCAAGAACAACAGGCACTCGAGCTGGCCCTGGACCCGGACCGCTCGCTGCTGCTGGGAAAACCCGGCGATGACGCAGGAAACGGCGCGGAAGGGCTGTCGGACCAGTGGCTGCAGGCCGACATCGAATGCGCGATGGCATGGATACTGCCCGCGACCGCGGGGGCGTACCTGCCGCAAATGCTGGGGCTGGACGCGCTCGGCGGGCTCAGTTACAAGAAGGGATGTTTCCCGGGCCAGGAAGTCATCGCGCGGGTCCACTACCGGGGCCGGGTCACGCGTCGAACGGCGCGATTTCGCCTGGCCGCCGATTCGCCGCCCCCACCGGGCCGCGAATTCAAGCTTGCCGAAAAACCAGCCCAGGTGCTTTACGCGGTCGCTGAGCCAGGACAGCCGGGAAGCGCGATCGGTCTCGCTGTGGTGGCGGCGGAAGCCGAAGACAGCGCAAAAATCACTATTGGTTCACACACGGGAACGCTGTTCTGAGGAAATATCTTTGTGCTAATATTCGAACCAATAATTGAATTTTCCATCAATGACTTACGAGAAAAACTTCAACAAGATAAATGGATGGGGTAGACAAAAAGATGAACGATTGTCATGACTGTCGTCAGAACCGTATGCAGGGAAATGTCCGCAACGCGCTGTGGGCAGTGCTTGCACTGTTTGCTTCGTCCATAACCTTTGGCCAGGTTGCGGCCGAACAGGATTCAGCGGCGCAGGCCGACAACCCCGAAACGACATCGGAAGTGCCGGTGCAATCGCTGACCGGTCCACTCGAGCTCCTGGTGAACCCGGAATATCCCCCTGAACAGGCACGCCTCGTCTACCAACCTCTGGTCGACTACCTCAACGATTCGACCGGACTGGAAATCACGCTGACGGTCGATCGCAATTTTCATCGTTACTGGCTCAATGCCAAGCGCAATGAAGTACCGCCCCTGATCCTCGAAGACGCGCACATGGCGGCCTGGAGGATGGTCAATTTTGATTACCAGCCGCTGGTCGCGCCGGCCTCGCCGACAATGTTTTCGCTGCTGACCACCGGCGCACTGGCCGACGACAGCCTCGACGATTTCGTCGGACGCAGGATTGCAAGCCTGCCTTCGCCAAGCCTCGGCTACCTGATACTGGCCGACTGGTTCGACAATCCGCTGCAGCAGCCCCTGATCCTGTCGACCGCCACGTCCTGGCTGGATGCCGTCGAAATGGTGTTCTCGGCCGAAGCCGATGCCGCCATTGCGCCCGACAATCTGGTTGCGCGTTACCCCAACCTGTATCCGGTGGAGACTTCAACGGAGTTACCCGGTCTGACGCTGTCGGCTTCGCCCGACGTGCCCCCGGATCTGCGCCAGACGCTGATCGACGCGATGACGGCACTGCATGAGGACGAGACACATCACGCTGCGCTGTTCGAACTGGATATCGACCGCTTTGTGTCGGTCGACCCGGAGGACTACGAAGGCCTGGACGAATGGCTTTCGACGATCTTCTCGCTTTAGAAGAAACGCCGGAGCAGTCAGGCGTTCTGTTTCGGTCGGGCCACGATATAGGCGATCCAGCCTGCGTCTGCGTCGCCCCGCTCGCTCGGGCTGTAGATCCCATCACCCTCCCCGGTTTCCTCGTCCGTGCCTTCCCAGTAAATCGTGGCGGATCCGGCGCCGGCTTCCAGCAGCAATTCACGAACCTCCGGTAGCGTCCATAGTCGCCAGTGATATACAAAGGCATCGCGCATCTCGGAACTGTCCGGAAACTCAAAATGAATCTTGCACGTCATGTGCTGGTTGATCGGGTTGAATTCGGCCTGATCCCAGACGTAGGTGAAGTCATCGTGCTCGGTGCGCTCCTCGAGTTCCTGGTGCGCCTCGTAGCCGCCGAAGGCATCCAGAAACAGCACGCCGTCCGACTTGAGAGCTGCAAGCGCCGCACGAAAGTAATCGCGTAGCCGAGGCCGGGTAGTAAACAGGTAATAACTGAAGTTCATTGCCAGCACCGCGTCGACCGGGTCGGTCGGCGTATCCAGCACGTCGCCCCGGATCAGACTGACCCGCTCGCGCGCACCCTTTTTCAGCCCGGCAACGTGATGCTCGCGGCCCCACTGCAGCGTGTCCTCGTCCAGGTCTACGCCCACTGCCGTGTGATCCCGGCCGGACGCCACCCAGGCGCAGGCCGTGTTGCCGGTCCCGCAGAAGTCCTCGCGAATCGATTTCAGTCTTCGTCCCGTCAGTTCCTGGAACGTCTCGGAAACGAAATCCAGCTCCGACTCCGTATCCTGAACGCTCGCCTCGTAATACTCGTGCCGATCGGCCCGAGCGGCCATGGAGCCCTTCTTCTTGTCTTTCACGCTTGCCATTTCCTTCCTTCGAATCGATTTAATACAAAACCACCGGCATAGACGCCTGCCAGCACAATTCGGCGCTGAGGGCCGCTGAGCGCGCGGCTGTCGTCGGCCGCCGGAGCGCAGCGACCGCAGTGCACAATTCAAGTGCATGAGGATCGCGAGCACCGCCGGACGCCGACAGCCGTGTGCTCAGCGGCCATCAGGGTCGAATTGCGGGCCACGCGGATTGGAGGTATATAACCATCGACCAGATTGTCAACACCGCAGCAACCAGCAGCAGGATCTTTCCGATCATCAGCACCGGCAAGCCCAGCAGCGGGTCGCCGTAGAGCAGGAAGCCGATTGCAACCATCTGGAAGATGGTCTTGGACTTGCCGACATGAGAGACCTTGACCAGGGCACGTTTGCCCAATTCGGCCATCCATTCTCGAAGCGCCGAGATCGTGATCTCACGTCCCATGATCACTGCTGCGGCGATCGCGATCATGACCTCGGGATGACGTTGCACGATAAGGATCAGAGCCACGGCGACGATCAGCTTGTCTGCCACCGGATCCAGGAACGCTCCGAACGGGCTGGTCAGGCCGTAGCGCCTGGCAATCCAGCCATCCGCCCAGTCAGTGATGCCGGCGGCGATGAATATGCCCACAGCGAGTTCGTTGGACCAGGGGTACGGCAGGAAGAACGCCACGACCAGCACCGGAATCATCACGATGCGCAACAGCGTCAGGATTGTTGGAAACGTGATTGACAAGCGGCTGGCCGGACGGCTGATTCAGGCGTTATGGTACGCGTTTTTTACCCCGGTCTGCATGGAACCTGCCCGGGACGAGCTGTCATTTTCGCAGGTGCTGGTAGATCGCTTCGGCCAATTGCGTGTTGATACCGTCGACCCGGCTCAGTTCTTCGATCCCGGCAGCGCGCACGCCCTTCAGCCCGCCGAAGTGATTGAGCAATCTCTGACGCCGGCGCGGGCCGACGCCCGGAATCTTTTCCAGCGGCGACTCGGTCGATTTCTTCTGCCGTCGGCGCCGGTGGCCGTGGACGGCGAAGCGGTGCGCCTCGTCACGGATGCGCTGAGCCAGGAGCGAGGCGGGATGATTGGGTCCGGGCACGGCTTCGCGCCGGTCCATCACCCATGTTTCGTGCCCGGCCCGTCGCGCCGGTCCCTTGGCAATGCCGACGACCGGCAACTGATCCAGACCCAGTTCGGCCAGCACCATTCGGGCGCGGTCGGACTGGCCGCGACCGCCGTCGATCAGAACCAGGTCGGGAAGCGACTCCGGGTCTTCGCTCAGCACGCGTCGATACCGCCGCTCCAGCGCTTGCTGCATTGCCGCGTAATCGTCGCCGGGTTCGATGTTCTCGATGTTGAAATGGCGGTAGAGCTTGCGTTGCATGCCGGCCGGGGTATGCACCACGCAGGAGGCGACCGTCTCGGTGCCGGAAATGTGGCTGATGTCAAAGCACTCGATTCGCTCGGGAGGCGCCTCCAGCTTCAGCAATTCGGCCAGCGAAGCCAGCTCCTTGCCGATTTGGTCGCTCTCGTCGCGTCGGCGTCGCAGGGCGTCGCGCGCGTTGGTCTCGGCCATCTCGCGCCACTGGCGACGCTCGCCGCGAACCTTGCCGGAAATCCGGATCTTGCGGCCGCGTCGCTCGGCCAACGCCTGTTCGAGCACTTCGACGTCTTCGGGCGCGGGACTTGCAATGATCTCGGCCGGGGGAAGACGCTCGGCATAATATTGACCGAGGAACTGCGCCATGACCCGGCTTGGTGGGGCATCCGGGTCCACGTTGGAGGGGAAGAATGTGCGTCCGCCTACGTTTCGGCCGGCCCGGAATTCGACCACCTGCGCGGCCGCGGCCCCACCTTCGACAGCAAGCGCGATGACGTCCAGTTCCTCGGCGCCGTCAGTGACGAACTGTCCTCCCTGGATATTGCGAATGGCCTGGACGCGGTCGCGCAGAAGCGCGGCGGTCTCGAAATCCAGCGCCTCGCTGGCCTGGCGCATGCGCTCGCCGAGGTGCTCGATGACGGCGTCGTTCTCACCTTTCAGAAAGGCCCGGGCCGCCTCGACGTCACGCGCATAGTCGTCGTGGTCGATATAGTCCACACACGGTGCGCTGCAACGCTTGATCTGGTATTGCAGGCACGGTCTGCTGCGGTTGGCGAACACGGTGTCGGTGCACTGGCGGATACCGAACAGCCGGTAGACCTGGTTGAGCGTCTCGCGCACCGCTCCGGCGCTGGAAAACGGGCCGAAATATTCCCCCGGCCGGGAACGGCCGCCGCGATAGAAGCCGATGCGCGGAAATTCCTGGTGGCTGGTCAGCCGAATCCACGGATAGCTCTTGTCGTCCCGAAGATTGATGTTGTAGCGTGGCGCAAGCGATTTGATCCACTCGTTCTCCAGCAGCAGGGCCTCGGCCTCGGTGCGGGTCAGGCTGACCTCCATGGACGCGATCTTCGAGATCATCAGCCCTATTCGCGGGCCCTTGTCGCGGCGATCGAAATAGCTGGACACCCGTTTTCGGAGGTTGCGCGCCTTGCCGACGTAGAGCGCCTTGCCCTCTTCATCGCGCATCAGGTAAACGCCCGGCGATTCGGCCAGGGTGCGCGCGAAATCGCGACCGTCGAAAGCCTTTTTCGAGCGCTTTTTACTCATAGAGCAGATTCAGGACCTGAGTTCGCGTACCAGGGCCTCGGCCGCGGCTTCAAGCATATCGATGACCTGAACGAACCCGGCACGGCCACCGTAATACGGATCCGGCACCTCCTCCATACCGTAATCCGGCACCAGTTCCATGACCAGTTGAATGCGGGCGCTGGCGTTGTCCGGCCGAATCGTGTTCATGTGCTCGAGGTTCGCCCGGTCCATCGCGAAAATCCGGTCGAAGCGATGGAAATCGTCGCGCACGAACTGGCGCGAAATGTCGCTGCCGATGTCGACCCCGGCGCGCCGGGCCGCTTCCACGGCGCGCCGATCCGGCGGGTGACCGACGTGGTAGTCATGGGTGCCCGCCGATTCGCTCTCGAACGCGATCCGCGCCTCCTCGAGCGCTCGGTCGAAAACGCCCTTGGCGGTCGGGCTGCGGCAAATGTTGCCCATGCAGACGAACAGCAATCGTTGACTCATCGTTTGTCTTCCCATTCGGTTTCAAGTGCGGCGAAGTGTGCGCGCATCGCATCCAGGTCCGCGGCGGTGTCCACCCCGGGCGAAATGGGCTCGGCCGCGCGTTCACAGGCGATCTCCCAGCCGGCCTGCAGCGCGCGCAGCTGCTCCAGCGCTTCGGAGTCCTCGAGCGGGCTTCTCGGCAGATCGGGCCATTCGGCAAGCGCCGAGGCGCGATAGGCGTAAAGCCCGACGTGACGACGGGCCAGTCCCTCCGGCCAGCCGCCATCGCGCCGGGCCGGTATGGGCGCGCGACTGAAATAAAGCGCGCTGCCGTCGGCTCGCGCGACCAGTTTGACCACGTTCGGATCCATCCACTGCGCCCGGTCGGCAAGGTCCGCCCATAGCGTTGCCATGCGCGCACTCGGTCTCGAGGCCAGCAGACCGGCCAGTTGCTTCAGGCAAGCAATGGGCACCGCCGGTTCGTCACCCTGGACGTTGACCACGACGTCGTCGCGGCCCAAACCGAGAGAGGTCGCAGCCTCCGACAGCCTCGACGTGCCGGAATCATGCTCGGCTGCGGTCATCACCACCTCGCCGCCGACCGCCCGGATCGCGTCGGCGATGCGCCGGCTGTCGGTGGCCACGTGCACGCTTTCGGCGCCAGCGGCCAGCGCACGCGCCCAGACACGCACCACCAGCGGTTTCCCGGCCAGGTCGGCCAGCGCCTTTTCCGGGAGACGACTCGACGCCAGGCGCGCCGGAATGATGATATGGAAGCGGGTCACGCGAGAAATTCTCGCACATGGCGGGCAATTCTTTGCAACACGTCTTCCGGCAGTCGGGCGCGCACAGGCAGGACGAACAGATCGTCACGTTTCTGATCCCGAACCAGGCGCGGCAGGCGCATGCTGTCCTTGGAGGTCATCACCACCGGTCCTGAAAGCCCGGCGAGCAATTCGACACTGATTGGCTGGTGGTCGACCAGCGGATGGCGACGGAGCCGGAACCCGCGCCGCTCCAGCGTCTCGAAGAAGGGCTCAGGATCGGCGATCCCGGCAAGGGCATCGATCTGCGCCGGCGGCCGAGGCGGCCGCGCGTCACCGCGGGCCGCCTCTAGCTCGCCGCTTTCGAGCTCGAACGGCGTGCCCGGAAGATCACTGCTGATTCCGGTTTCAGATGGGGCCCGCTTGATCAGCACCATGTCGACCGTTTGGAGCCGGTCTGCCGGCTGACGCAATGGACCGGCAGGGAGAACAAAGCCATTTCCGAGCCCGCGACGGGCGTCGACAACGCAGACCTCGAAGCTGCGCGGCAATGCCATGTGCTGCAGCCCGTCATCCGACACCACGACCTGCGCGCCGTCGGCCAGCGCGCCTCCAGCGCCGAATCACGCTTGCGACAGACCCACACCGGCCGACCGGTTCTCGAGTGAAGTTCCAGCGCTTCGTCGCCGACTTCTATCGCGCTCGATCCGGATTCGACGCGCACGGGCCGGGGGCCTGTCCGCCCGCCGTAGCCGCGACTGATGATGGAAACGGCATACCCGGCCTCGGCCAGCGAATCCACCAGCGCCGCGACCACCGGCGTCTTGCCGCTGCCGCCGGCCACCAGGTTGCCGACCACGATCACCGGGCACGGCGGCTTTGCGCACGGCCGGACCAGCCGGCCCCGGACGGCGCGTGCGTAGAGAGCGGAAGCGGCTCTGAGCAGCCCCGGCGGCGCCGCGCTCGAGTACCAGATGCCGGTCAGCGTGCGGGCGATGCGATTGCGCACGGGCTATCCTGCAGTCGAGTCAGGGTCACGAAACTGTGCCTGGTAGAGATGCTGGTAAAGACTGCCCTGCTCGGCCAGCAGCGACGCGTGCGTGCCGTGCTCGACGATGCGCCCGGCATCCAGCACCACCACCTGGTCGGCGCGCTCCACGGTTGTCAGTCGATGGGCGATCACCAGCGTGGTCCTATCGGTCATCAGCCGGGCGAGGCCGCGCTGGACGAGCTTTTCGGATTCGGCGTCCAGCGCCGATGTTGCCTCATCCAGAATCAGCACCGGTGCATTCTTGAGCAGCGCCCGGGCGATCGCGATGCGCTGCCGCTGGCCACCGGACAGCTGGATACCGTTGCTGCCGATGATCGTGTCCAGACCGTGGGGCAGTCGGTCGATGAATTCCATTGCCCAGGCATCCTGCGCCGCTTGGGCCACCTGCTCGCGCGAGCAATCCGACAACATGCCGTATCGGATGTTGTCCTCTATGCTGCCGTCGAACAGCACCACCTGCTGGCCCACCAGTGCGATGGCCCGCCTGAGCGGCCGAAGCGCATACGCCTGCAGGTCAACGTCGTCGAGCATGATGGCGCCCGAGGTCGGATTATAGAAACGCGGCAGCAGACGGGCGAGCGTGGTCTTGCCCGAACCGGAGCGCCCGACCAGCGCGGTAACCGTGCCGGGTAAGAGCGTCAGGTCTATATCTTCCAGCGTCGGCTGGGAACTGTCGGGATAGCGAAAAGAAACGCGCTGGAAATCGATTCGCCCGCGGATGGCGTCGGGCCGGTGCTCACCGTTGTCGGGTTCGGCCGGCCGATCCAGCACCTCGAATATGCTCTCGGCGGCCGCGAGCCCCCTCTGGATCAGAACGTGAATGTTGGTCAGCCGCTTGAGCGGCGGAATGGTGGCCACCATGGCGCCCAGCACCGACATGAAAATGCCGGCCGTCACCTCGGCCCGCATGAACTGGCTGCCGGCGATCACCAGCAGCGCAACTACGGCGAGACCGGCCGCGACCTGGATCAGCGACGACGACATCAGCTGGGTCGCGCGAAGCTTCAGGTGCAGCTTGCGGTTGACGTGGTTGGACTGGGCAAAGGCTTCGGCTTCCTGTCCCTGGCCGTCGAATATGCGGATCACTTCCTGGGCGTGCACAGCCTGTTCCGTCATGTGAGTAACCGCACCCATCGAATCCTGGATGGAGGTGGAAATCTTGCGAAAACGGCGGCTGACGACGAACACCACGAACGCCACGACTGGAAGCAGCAGCAACATGGTCATGGTCAGTCGCCACGACTGCAGCAGCATCACGATCAGCAGGCCGAGCACGATCAGCGAGTCGCGCGCCACGCCTATCAGTGCAGTGGTGGCGGCCTGGGCGACCTGCTCGGTGTTGTAGGTCAGGCGCGAGATCATCGTGCCGCTGCCCTCGCGGTCGAAGTCGGCGAACGGCAGCGTGAGATAGCGTCCGAACAGGTCGCGCCTGAGATCGGCGATGACCGCCCGCCCTATCCATTCCATTCCGAACATGCCGCCGTAGTTACCTATGACCCGAAGAATCACTGCGCCCAGCACGAGCGCCGGCAACATCAAATCGAACGTCGGCGTGGTGGTGACCAGGGTGTCGTCGATCAGTGGCCGGAGCAGGTAGATGAACATCGCCTGGCCGGCGGCGTCCATGGCCACGGCAAGCAGCGCAAGCGAGAAAACGCCGCGCCGGCCGTCCAGAAAACCGAGCAACCGCCGGTAAATCCTGGCGGTCGGCCGCGCGGGCTCCACCGCCGGATTCACGGCTCCGCTCCATCCTCTTTGGCCGTGGCGATGGTAAGTTTCGTGATGCCCTCGGCCGAAGCCGCGTCCATCGCCCGCACCACGAGGCCGTGCTGGGCCCGCGAATCGGCTCGAATCACCAGAAGCGCTTCGGGTCTGCCGGCAAAAGCCTGGGATAGTGCCAGTCTCAACGTATCCCGTCGCTGATCAGCCAGCATGTTGTCGCCGACAAAATAGTCGCCGGTTTCGGTAACCACCAGTTCGATCCGGTCAGGCAGGGTTTCGCGCTCGGAGGTCGCGGCCTCGGGCAGTTCGACGCGCAGCAGCGCCTGGCGCTCGAAAGTGGCCGAGACCATGAAGAAGATCAGCAGCAGGAATACCACGTCGATCAACGACGTCAGGTTGATTTCCGGTTCCTCGTCCTGTTCGGTCTGCAAGCGCATGGTTCTAGTGTACCCCGCCACTCATTCTTTAACCTTCAGCGAGTCGGAAAGTGCTTAGCCGCAAGGCAGGGCTCGCCGGGAATGGCCCGCCCTTTCCAAGAGCCCTAACACCGCGGATGAGCGCTTTCCGGCTCGCCCTTCGGGAGCGCGTCTGAGTCGACATTGCGGCGTTACGATCCTTGTAAAGGACGTGCCATTCACTGCGGATCGTGCCTTGCCCTGTCGACTCAGGCACGCTCTGAAAGTTACAGAATGAGTGGCGGGGTACACCAGTGTACTAACCCCAGCCGAGTTCCGACCGTCGGAGCTCGCGGTTGCCATGCTCGATGGTATTGATGAGCTCGAGCGCCTGCTGCTCCATGCCGACGACGTAGGCTCGGACCTTGCCGCGAAAATATCGATAGAAGAAATAGGTGGGAATGGCCACCGTAAGCCCGGCCGCGGTGGTGATCAGCGCCTCGGAAATTCCGCCGGCCAGCGGCGCGGGATCGCCGACACCGGCTTCCATGATCGCGCTGAAGACCTTGATCATGCCGATGACCGTGCCAAGCAGTCCCAGCAGCGGCGTGATGCCGGCGATTGTTCCCAGCGTGTTGAGAAAACTCTCGAGCTCGTGAACCACCTGTCGGCCGGTGTCTTCCACCGCTTCCTTGACCACATCGCGTGCCCGGTCGCGATTGTCCAGCGCAGCGGCCAGCACGCGCCCCAGCGGCGAGCTGCGGCGCAGCGCCTCGAGGTGCTTGCGGTCCAGTTCGCGCTGGCGGGCCCAGGCAGAAACCTTTTCGGCGATCCCGGATGGCATCACACGACGCCTGCGCAGCATCCAGGCACGATTGAAAATGATGGTTGCCGACAGCACCGAGCACAGCACGATGGGTGCCATCAACCAGCCGCCGGCCAATACGATTTCAAGCATAGCCCTGCATCTTCCGCGAATCCAGTCCGTGCATGATAACGGAGTCGGTGGCCGATGTATCCAGCCTGCCGCTACTGGAGATCCACGACGGATGCGGCGCAGTCTTCGGAGCCGCGCCAGAATCGCGGCCGGGCCAACACTTCGGCCGATGCCCTGGCCATTTTCCCGGCCTCGAAACGGAGCGACAACGCGCCGCAATGACCGGTCGTCAGCAACCGAGCACCAACTTCGGTCAGCATCTCCCGGCTGCGCGGATGCGGCAGCCCGCGGCGGTTGAAGGCGCTCACCGTCGCGATCGCTATTTGCGGCGAGAGATGCGCCAACCATTCGCTGTCCAGGCTTTCGGCATGCCCGGAGCGCGGCAGCACCACAACGTCCACCGTCCGGGTGGCATTCCGCGCCGCCAACCGTCGGGTCACGTTGGCGCCTATGCCACCGGTCAGCATGGCGCTGCCGAAAGGCGAGCGAATCTCCAGCACGCAGCTGGAATCGCCCCCCAGATCCGGCAGGGCCGCCGAGGGATGCAGAAAGCGGAATTCGACGCCGTCGACCGTCCAGCGCTGTCCCTCGATGCAACGAGCATCACCGCCCGCGTCCGGCGCGATCACATCCGCGCCGGGCCACTGGCGCCTGGCCGCGGCAAGGCCACCGGTATAGTCGCGGTGCCGGAAAGGCACGACGATTCGGTCGACAGCGGCCCGGCCGCCCTGGCGCACCAGCGGCGCGATGGTGCCGGCCACCAGGCTGCGCTCGGCGCCATCGCCCGGACCGGTGCCGTAGAGCAGAACCCGGCTTGCCGTTCTGACAATCACCGCCTGGCCGTCACCGAGATCAGGCACCGTCAGCTCGAACTCGCCCGGACCGGGCCCACCCCCGCCCGGCCATAGCAGCGGCAGGAAAAGCAGCGCACCCAGCGGTCTTAGCGGCCAGCCGCGCGGCGCCAGCAGCCACAGCGCGCCGACGGCCGCGATCACGATGGCCGCCAGGCCGGACGCCGGCAGCGCCGGCGCGCCCACGGCGGCCAACCATTGGCCGGCGCCGGTCAATTCATCCAGCATCAACAGGAACAACTCAAGCCCGCGCTCGGAAATCGAGACCATGAATCCGGCCGGCAGACCAAGCGCAAACAGCACCAGGGCGCCCAACAGGCACGGCAGTATCCAGAGGCCCACCAGCGGAATGGCGATCAGGTTGGCGGCCAGCGCGGTCGGTGCCCATTGCTGAAAGATGCCGATATTGAGCGGCAGAAGACCAATCGCTATGACGAGCTGGGCCTGCACCAGCCCGCGCAGCCAGCCCTTGCCGCGCGAGCGGCCCGAGAACGCCCAGATCAACACCGCCACGGCGGCAAACGACAGCCAGAAGCCGATCGCCAGCGGCGCCATGGGATCGATCAGCAACACTGCCAAGAGCGCGGTCAGCAGTGCCCTGCCCGGCTGGATTCCGCGGCGCCACAGCATGGCGCCGAAACCGGCCAGCAGCATCACCAGCGCACGCACCGTCGGCAGGCTGAATCCGGCCAGCAGCGCGTAGCCGAGCGCGGCGACCAGTCCCGTGATCAGCACCACACGTTGGCGATCCGACCACCCGCGCAAGCTCAACAGCGGCGTCGCCAGCAAACCTGCAAGCATTCCGGCGATGCCGGCGACCATTCCCACGTGAAGTCCGGAGATGGACAGCAGATGAGCGGTGCCGGTAAGACGCAGCCGCTCGGCCAGCGCGGGCGACATCGCCGTCCGGTCGCCCACCGTCAGCGCGCGGTGCAGCGCGGCCGCATCGAGATTGACGGTTTCGGCCTGCAGCCAGTTCGCCAGCCGCTGTCGGAAGCGGTCGGGTGCGGACGCCGGCCCGGACACGGACTGGCGCACGGCCGACTGAATGCTGCCCAGCGCGCCGATGCCTCGTGCTACAAGATAGCGCTGATAGTCGAACAAGCCGGGATTGACTCTCCCATTCGGCGGCTCCAGTTTGGCCTTGATACGCCATGTTTCGCCGGGACGAAACCATTCCAGCGGACGGTACCAACTCAGCAGAATCCGAACGGGCGCGCCGGCGCCGCGCGTCTCGGCGTCCGGCTGGAATTCCAGTCGCACGCGACCGCCACGCTGCTCGGGCAAACCGACGACCCGGCCGGTCAGCTCGACGATTTCACCGGCTCGCTCGTCAGGCCACGCATCATGCTGGTGCCACAACGCGTGCAGCGAGAACCAGAGCATGCCAGCCGGCAACGCTGCCCAGATCCGGGTTGATGGAAAGGCTGCCAGTGCCGCAACAATGCCGAACAGCGCCAGCGCAGACGAAACCGCGACCACGAGCGCAAGTGCCGCGGCAGACACGGCACCAAGACAAAACAGCAGCGCGATCCGACCACCCCGCGCCGCGTGCGTCCGCATCAATCGATCGCGCGCAGCACGCCGTGGGTCATTTCGAAGCGCCGGTCCATGCGCCCGGCCAGGCCGGTGTCGTGAGTGACGACCACGAAGCTGATACCGAATTCCTGGTTCAACCCGAGCATGAGTTCATACACGGAAGTCGCGGTGGCTTCGTCCAGGTTGCCGGTCGGTTCGTCGGCCAGCACGCAATCCGGCTGGTGAATCAATGCGCGGGCAACGGCAGCCCGCTGGCGTTCGCCACCGGAAAGCTCGCCGGGCTTGTGCTCGAGCCGCTCGCCCAGCCCGACGCGTCCGAGCAATTCGGCTGCGGCACGGCGCGCCTTCGAGGCCGACTGTCCCCCGATCATCAGCGGCAACGCGACATTTTCGACCGCGCTGAACTCGGGCAGCAAGTGATGAAACTGGTAAATGAAACCGAGGTGACGGTTGCGGAGGCGTCCGCGCTCCAGCTCGGAGGCGCGGGCCATGTCGTGACCGGCCACGCTGACCTTGCCTTCGGTCGCATCGTCGAGTCCGCCCAGTATCTGCAGCAGCGTGCTCTTGCCCACGCCCGAGGCACCGACAATCGCAACCTGCTCACCGCGGGCGATTTCCAGATCCACGCCCCGCAGAACGTCCAGCGCGGTGCGACCCTGGTGAAAACGGCGCGTGACGCCGACGCATTTGACGACCGCTTCACTCATAGCGAAGCGCCTCCGCCGGCCGCGTACGGCCCGCCCGCCACGCCGGATAAATCGTCGACAGCAGTGAAAGTACCAGCGCCAGCCCGGAGAAACGCAGCACGTCCACCACCTGAAGATCCGACGGCAGATCCGAAATGTAATAAATGTCGGCCGACAGGAACTCGGTATCGAGCATTTGTTCGATCCCGGCCACGATGCTCTCGACGTTCAGCGCCAGCACGATGCCCCCTACCGTCCCCAGCAACGTGCCGATGACGCCGATCGACATGCCCTGGACGACGAACACCTGCATCACCCGACCCGGACTCAGGCCCATGGTCTTGAGGATGGCGATATCGGCCTGCTTGTCGGTAACAAGCATCACCAGGGTGGAAATGATGTTGAACGCCGCGACAACGATGATCAGCGACAGGATGATGAACATCATGGTCTTTTCCATTTGGACGGCGCGGAACCAGTTTGCGTTCTGCTGGGTCCAGTCACGTACCCGGTAGAAGCCCGGCAGCGACTCGGCCAGCTCCAGCGCGATCGAACGGGCCCGGAAAAGATCGGTGAACTCCAGTCGCACACCGGTCACGCCCTGGCCGGTCCGAAACAGTGCCTGAGCGTCCTTCCAGTGCACGACCGCCAGCGAACTGTCGAATTCGTGCACGCCGGCCTCGAAAATACCGGCGACCGTGAATCGCCGCACCTGCGGCACCACGCCGGCCGCCGTGGCGCGGATTTCGGGGGCAAAGATGGTGACCGGATCGCCGGGCCCCACACCCAGCCGGGCGGCAAGCTCCAGGCCAAGCACCACCTGCCAGCGCTCGTCGGCCAGCGCGCCGAGGCTGCCGCTGATCATCTGCCGGTCCAGGTCCGAAACCGACGGCTCGAGAGCCGGATCGATGCCGCGCACCAGCGCGCCCGAAACATCACGGCCCTTGAGCAGTGTTTCCTGCTCGACGAACGGGGCGGCCCCTATGACTTCGGGATTCAACCTCGCATTCTCGATCAACTCGGGCCAGTCCTCGAACGGACGGTCCCAGGTCGATACGGTGGCGTGCGAGACCATGCCCAGGATCCGTTCACGCAACTCTTTTTCGAATCCGTTCATCACCGAGATCACGGTAATCAGGATGGCCACGCCCACGGCGATGCCCGCCATCGAGATCAGCGAGATGAACGAAATGAAATGGTTGCGACGCTTGGCCCTCAGGTAGCGCAGGCCGATCGCGACCGATAGCGGCTGAAAAATCAAGACTGAACGTCCCGCGACGAGTAATTTGAAATTGTCCGGTTCAACGCAAGCGCTCCAGGATCTTGTTGAGTTCGGCCGGCAAAGGCGACGAGAATACCTGGTCTTCCGGCCACGGGAGGCGCAGGTAGCCCGCGTGCAGAAACAGGCGATCGAGCCCGGCCGGCGGCGACCCCGGATTGTATCGTTCATCGCCGGCGACCGGCGTGCCCAGGAACTGCGCATGGGCGCGGATCTGGTGGGTACGCCCCGTCTCGATGCGCACTTCCACGAAATCGTGCCTTTGCAGCTTCTCCAGTCGCTTGAAGCTCGAACGCGCCGTCTGCCCGTCCTCGGCCGGGATCACACGGTGCTGGCCGCTGCTGTCGCGAATCTTCTTCAACGGCATATCGACATCCACGCGGGGCTGGTCGAGATGACCGTCGAGCAAAGCCAGGTAGCGCTTCTCGACCTCGCCGCTTTGAAAGCCGCTCTGCAATTCGCGAGCATTGGCCGCGCCCAGCGCAAACAGCATCAGGCCGCTGGTCTCGCGATCCAGGCGATGCACCGGGACCGCGCGCGAATCGATGCGGGTCATGATGTCGTTCAACCCCCAGGCCAGTCCGGTTCCGGCCTGCGACGCCAGCCCGGCGGGCTTGTCGACGACGATCAGCTCGTTCTGGCTGTGAACAATCCTCGTCCGGATTTCAGCGATTCGGGCCTCCGGTACTCTGACCGGAGGAACCTCGGTTCCGCGCGGGTCACGAACGGGGGGAATTCGCACCCGGTCGCCGGCCCTGAGCTTTCGCATGGGCTTGACCCGCCCGCCGTTGATGCGGACCTGTCCGGTACGTATCAGGCGGTAGACGAGGCTGCGCGGTACCTGGCCCAGCTCGCGCGAAAGAAAATTGTCCAGGCGCTGTCCGCCGTGGTCGGCATCGACCACGACCTCGCGTACCGAGCTGATGCCGTCACCCATCTCGCCGGGCCTGCAATCTGGTTAAGATGAGTTTATGAATACACAAGGTTTAAACCACTGGGAAATTGCCGAAAAACACCAATTGAAGTATACTTGTGCTGCTTGACGGTAGCGTGTTCGATAAAGGCGCATGAAGAAGACGTCATGATGCCTGCGCACCGTCGGCCGGCGCATCCTGCCGACAGCGGATGCCGGTCCGATCTGCACTTTTTCGGCCCCGGCAACGATGCTCGAACGTGCGCCTGATTAGCAGGAGCGGCTGAACCGCACTTGCAGGCGCCCCTTCCAGCGCGCCGGAATACCGGATCAGGCAGGCAGCAGCCTACCCATGTAGGGCGTGCCTTGCCGAACCGAATAATCGCGTCGCCGATTCTCTTGTGCCATCAAGCATTTGAAGATTCGCGCGGCAACCAGACAATCAAGACGCTCCCGGCGACAAATACGAAACAGAAACAGTCCGGGGATTTCGGCCTGCCGTGTCTCGGCGCCGATACCTGACCGGCTTTGCCGGACGGGAGCGATTTGTTAGGAATCCACACGACAATGAAACGAATGCTGATCAACGCGACTCAACCAGAAGAGTTGCGTGTCGCCATCGCAGATGGCCAAAACCTGGTTGACCTCGACATCGAGGTTCCCGCCCAGGAACAGAAGAAGTCCAACATCTACAAGGGCCGCATCACCCGGGTCGAACCCAGCCTCGAGGCCTGCTTCGTGGAATTCGGCTCCGAGCGCCATGGCTTTCTGCCCCTGAAGGAAATCGCACGTGAATACTTTTCCGAATCCGCGGCCAAGGCCCTGGACGACGGCGAACGCGTGGACATCAAGGACGCGGTGGAAGGCGGTCAGGAAGTCATCATCCAGGTCGAGAAGGAAGAGCGCGGCACCAAGGGCGCCGCACTCACCACCTTCATCAGCCTGGCGGGCCGGTACCTGGTGCTCATGCCCAACAATCCTCGCGCCGGCGGCGTTTCGCGCCAGGTCACCGGCGAGGACCGCAAGCTGATCCAGGACGCGCTGCGCGAACTCGACGCGCCCAAGGACATGGGCCTGATCGTGAGAACGGCAGGCGTGGGCCGCGAGGTCGAGGATCTGCAATGGGACCTGAACTA
>Ga0102938_10000387_pt1 | contig 32179 bp, 31 predicted proteins | sample SalPonR2_B_D2_MG_FD_84516 | JGI IMG/M metagenome (GOLD analysis project Ga0102938, IMG submission 84516) | Salt pond soil microbial communities from South San Francisco under conditions of wetland restoration - Salt Pond MetaG R2_B_D2_MG | ecosystem: Environmental > Aquatic > Marine >... | reverse complement strand
TCGCCGTCGCCGTCGCCGTCGCCGGCGGGCATGGTGACCGGGAACGCGATGTGATCGGAGTAACGGCGGATCAGGTGGCGCAGCCGCTCGGCCGCGGCGAACTCCTGCGCGTCCTCGCGCAGGTGCAGCACCACCCGGGTGCCCCGCTCGGGCCGCTCCGCGGAACCGATGCGGAATTCACCCTGCCCGTCGGACTCCCAGTGGATGGCTGTGTCCGCCGGCTGGCCGGCCCGCCGGGTGTAGACCTCCACCCGGTCGGCGACGATGAACGAGGAGTAGAAGCCGACGCCGAACTGGCCGATGAGACGCGAATCCTTCCGCGTATCGCCGGTCAGCGACTGCAGGAACTCCGCCGTGCCGGATTTCGCAATGGTGCCGAGATTGGCGATCACCTCGTCCCGGTCCATGCCGATGCCGTTGTCGCTGACCGACACCGTGCCGGCCTCGGCATCGAAGTCCACGTCGATACGCAGTTCGGGCTGATCCTCCATCAACGCCGGGTCGGCGAGCGCCTCGAAGCGCAGCTTGTCGGCGGCGTCGGAGGCGTTGGAGATCAGCTCGCGGAGGAATATCTCCCGGTTGCTGTAAAGCGAGTGGATCATCAGGTGAAGCAGCTGCTTCACCTCCGCCTGGAAGCCGAGCGTCTCCGCGCTGCGGGTCTCTGCCATGTCGCCCTCCCCTGGATGGAACCTGTAGCTTGCCGGGCCGGGGCATGACGGCACGCCGCCGGGCTCCGGGCAGGTCGGAGTGTGGGGACTTTTGCGGTGTTTTCAACCCGCGGTGCGGGTTTGGCTCAGGAGTGGCGTGCGGTCCAGCGTGCCGCCGGCTGGCGGGCCAGCCAGGACATGGCGGCGACCAGGGCGGCAACCAGGCCGGCCACCAGGAAAGCGCCGGCGACCAGCGGCAGGGTCGCGGCCGCGACGGCCATGCCAACGCCGATCAGGGCACCTGCCAGCAGCGCGACCAGTCGCGCCAGGAGACGGCGGACCTGCTCCCACAGCAACGGCATGGACCAGACGAAGTCGTCCATGTCATCCAGATACTGCAGCAGCCGTTCCATGTTCTCTTCCGCCGAATCCCTCAGCAATCAACGTATTCTAACGCTTTCTTCGCGTCAGCGGTGCAAATTCAACCATAAGATCGCACTCAGGAGCGCGGTTCCGCGAGCGGCGGGCGCCTCAGCGCACCCGTCGCAGGACGGGGCGGCTGTCCGCGGGCGGATCCTCCGCCACCAGCATCGCCGTGCGATTGGCTTCCTTGGCGTAGGCGATGGCTTCGTGCACCCAGCGCCAGCGCTCGCGGGTCGCTTCGGTCTTGAACAGCGCCAGTTGCTCTTCGGCGCCCGGTTTCGGTTTGGCCATAGTTTTCGAAATCGAGAGTTGGGAAGAATCTGTTGTTCTTCTGTCAGTCGGTTCGTGCTGCCTCGGCCGGCGTCACGACTCCTCACGGTCACTGTGTTTGCGGTCGCTCCAGTTCCGTTTCACTTCTTCCGCCCAGTTGCGGTAGCCCTTCCAGGTGTAGAGCGAGGGGTCGAGTGCACCGCGGCTGCGCGGGCGGTCGCCGCGCCGTGAGAGCCACTTGCGGTAGGCATCCCAGGGCTCACCGTCGCGGCCGTCGTCCCGGTCGGTCGCGGACACCGTCTCGTCATGGTCCGCGTCCTCTTCCGGGCCCGCGGCCCAGCGGATGTCCTTGTCGTCAGGCATGGCTGATCCCACTCCCAGCAGATGGGCGAACATTACGCCGGCGGAGGTGGCGGGGCGAGGAACTGCATCACAATGAACAGCGTTAAAAAAGACAGATAAATCAGCGGGTTCAGCCGCCCTATTTGACTTAACGGTCGGCGCCGGGCCCCGCGCTGCGGGCTTTTTGACTTAAGCGGGGTGATTAGGGAAAAAGCGGCGCCGGGGCGTAACCGGCGTGCTCAGGCCACCACTTCGTAGCAGGGGCTGTAACTGCCGGACAGTTTCATCCGTCCCTGGGCCACGAAGGCGCGGAGCAGCTCGTCCAGCAGCGGCATGATGCGCCCGGAGGCCTCGATGCGGAACGGCCCCCGCTCCTCGATCATGCGGATCGTATCCTCCCGCACGTTGCCGGAGACGATCCCCGAGAAGGCGCGGCGCAGGTTGACGGCCAGCTCCTCGGGGGCCTGTTCGGGATGCAGGGCCAGGGACGCCATGGAGTCGTGGCTCGCCCGAAAGGGCACCTGGAAGTCGTGATCGATCTTCAGGCGCCAGTTGTAGTAGTAGGCGTCGCTGTGGCGCTGGCGGAAATCGCGCACCTCGGTGAGTCCGGACTGGATCGTCCTGGCCACGGCCACCGGGTCGTCGACGACGATGCGGTAGCGCTGCTGCGCCGCCTCGCCCAGGGTGGCGCCGACGAACTCGTCTATGCGGCGGAAATAGTCCTCGCTGCCGGCCGGCCCGGTGAACACCATCGGGAACGGCGTGTCGGCGTTGTCGGGGTGCAGCAGCACGCCCAGGATAAAGAGGATCTCCTCCGCCGTGCCCACGCCGCCGGGGAACACCACGAAGCCGTGCCCGACCCGGACGAACGCCTCGAGCCGCTTCTCCATGTCCGGCATGATCACCAGCTCGTTGACGATGGGGTTCGGCGATTCCGCGGCGATGATGCCGGGCTCCGTGATGCCGATGTAACGGCCGTCGCGTATGCGCTGCTTGGAGTGGCCGATGGTGGCGCCTTTCATCGGTCCCTTCATCGCGCCCGGGCCGCAGCCGGTGCACACCTGCAGGCCGCGCAGCCCCAGCTCGTAGCCCACCGTCTTGGTGTAGTCGTATTCCTCCCGGCTGATGGCATGGCCGCCCCAGCACACGATCACGTTCGTGTCGGCGGGCGCCCGCACGATGCGGGCGTTGCGCAGCACGTGGAAGACGGCGTTGGTGATGGAATCCGAACGGGCGAGATCGAACTGCCCGCCTTCGCGCAGCTCGTTGTCCACGAACACCACGTCGCGCAGCACCGAGAACAGCAGCTCGCGGATGCCCCGGATCATGCGGCCGTCCACGAAGGCGGAATCGGGTGCGTTGCGCAGCGCGAGCCGCACGCCGCGGTCCTGCTGGATGATGCCCACCTCGAAGTCCCGGTAGCGGGCCAGCAGCTCGCGGGTGTCGTCCGTCATGGAACCGGAGGTGAGCACCGCGAGCGCGCAGCGCCTCAGCAGCCCGTAGAGGCCGCCCTCGCCGCGGTTGCGCAACCGGTTCACCTCCTCCTGTGACAGAAGTTCGAGGCTGCCCTCCGGAGAGACTTCGATATCCATGCTGTTCGCCTGTCGGGGGTGCGCGCCGTCGGGCGCGCCGGGTTCAGGGGCGGATCTCGATCGGCGTGTTCTCGCGGGTCATCAGCCAGATGTCCACCATGGCGGCGTTGGACACCGCGATGCAGCCGTCGGTCCAGTCGCCGGAGCGGTAGAACTCCGGGGTATAGCGGGGCTCGTTCGGGTAGCCGTGGATCATTATCTGGCCGCCCGGGTCCACGCCGAGCCGCCGCGCCCGCTCGCGGTCGCGTGCGTTCGGATAGGAGATGCGGATGGAGAGGAAGAAGTCACTGTTCTCGTTGCGCAGGTCGAGAAGGTAGAGGCCCTCGGGCGTGCGCGAATCGCCCTCCTCCTGCTTGTGGCCCTCCGGCTCCATGCCCAGGAAGATCTCGTAGCTGGCGAGGATCCGCTCGCCCTTCAGCAGGTGGAGCTTGCGGTCGGATTTCTCCACCACCACCTTGTCGGCGACCTCCAGCGTGGCTTCGGCCGCACCCGGCGCCAGCACCGCCAGCGCCGCCAGCGCCGCCAGCGCGAGGGACAGCGCCGGCGCGAGCGCCGCCCGCCGCCTGCTTCCCCGTGTGTGCCATTGCATCCCCCGTCGCATCCTCTGTCCTCTCGTCCCGCTCATCGTCACCGCATGTGCCGCCTCCCGAGGGCGGAGATTATGCTAATGCCGGCGCCGTTAACAGACAAACACGTCTCATTCCCGCCGTCGGCGCCCACGCGTCGCCCGGCGCTCGCCATCCAGATTGCGGCCGACGATCCAGCCGATGGCGAACCCGATCGCGCCGGCGCCCGTCGTGTAGTAAGGCAGGAAGCGGAACAACAGTTCCGGCGTGCGCGCGCGGCTCGCCATGCCCCCCCAGTCCAGCATCAGCCCCAGATGCAGGTAGAGAGAGAGCCCCAGCGCCGGGATGGCGAAACCGAGTACGCCCAGCAGCCAGCGCCGGTCCGCATCCCGCCAGCGCCAGCCGGTCCGGCCCAGGGCATGCAGCAGCAGAGCGAGGGTGAGCGCCGGCGGCAGCAGATTCGCCACCGCGTAGGGGCCGTAGTCCTCCGCTTCGAGGATCACGAGGGCCGCCGCCGCGAGCAGGACGACGGGCGGCACGAGCGACCAATGGCCGAACATCAGCCGCCGCCCCGACCCGCGGCGATGCCCCTGACCTGGCGGCTCAGCCCCAGCATGTCCAGTTGCTGCCGGCTCTCGACGACCCGCCCGTCCTCGATCCGGTCGAGCAGCAGGCCCTCGAAGTCTACCCGGGCCCCGGTCGGCGGCGTCGCGTCGAACACGCCCTCGTGGGTGCCGCTGAGGCGGATCCGGGTGGCCACCCGCCCGTCCTCGGCGACCTGATCCAGCACTTCCAGCTCCAGGTCCGGGAAGGCGCCGTGCAGGCCGCGCCCGATCGAGGAGAGCACCTCGCGGGCGTGGCGGGAACCGTTCACGGTGGCGCCGGGCGCGAAGTAGCGGTCCCAGTGCTCCCAGCGGCCCTCGATGACGAGTGCCTGCAGATAGCCGCGGACGAGGGCCTTGTCGTCGGCCCCCGTGTCACAGCCGGCGAGCAGCGAGAGCAGGAGCAACGGCAGGATCTGCAGGGCACGGCGCATGGCGATCGGCCTCCGGGCGGCGGGAACCGCGTGGATGTCAGGGCTGGCGAAATCGGACATATCGAGAACAGGTCACAGATTCGGTGTCGGTTTCCGTATAGTTTACGTAACCTTGCGGGCGGCGGCTGCAGGGAGGGGAACCCCCGGCCGCCGCGCCTGCCGAAGCAATGGACAGTAGCCCGCGGGATATCTGCCGCCGGATGTCGACTATGGATACCAAGATGGACAACAGGCGCACCGCAGCCGGCATGGCGACGGCGGCCGCCGTGCTGCTGACCGTCGCAGGTATCGCCGTCGCCGGCCCGGGCATAGGGCCGGGTATAGGCGCCAGCGAAGAGGTGGTGGACAACCCGGAGGACGCGCGGGAGCAGCATGACGACGGCGAGCCCGCAGCGCTCGCCGCGCGGGAGCGCCCGCAGGCCGAACGCCCGCTGACCACGCTGGAGCCGGTGGAGTGGGGCCGGGCCCGGGAATCCGACGCCGAGGCGCTGGGGATTCTCGGCAGCGCGGTGCCGCCGGCCAGCTATCAGCGTCTGTCGTGGTCGGCCACCGAGCTTTTCGAGGGCATCCCGGTGGACACCCCGGTGCTGGTGATGAACGGCCGCTATCCCGGTCCGGTGCTGTGCCTCACCGCCGCCGTGCACGGAGACGAACTGAACGGCATCGAGATCGTGCGCCGCGTGCTGCACGACCTGGATCCACAGAAGCTCTCCGGCGCGGTCATCGGCGTGCCAATCGTGAATCTGCAGGCGTTCCGCCGCGGCTCGCGCTACCTGCCGGACCGCCGGGATCTGAACCGCTATTTCCCGGGCAACCCGGACGGCAGCGCCGCCTCGCGGATCGCCCACTCGTTCTTCACCAGTATCGTGCGCCATTGCGACGCCCTGGTGGACCTGCACACCGGCTCCTTCGCCCGCGCCAACCTGCCGCAGCTGCGGGCCGATCTGCGCGACCCGGGCGTGGTCACCCTGACCCAGGGTTTCGGCGCCACGGTGATCATCAACAGTATCCCGGCCGACGGCACGCTGCGCCAGGCCGCGACGGACGCGGGCATTCCCACGGTGACGCTGGAGGCCGGCGGGCCATCACGTCTGGAGACCGAGGAGGTCAGCCACGGCGTGAAGGGCATCGAGACCCTGCTGAATACGCTGGGCATGGTGCGCAAGGTCAGTCTCTGGGGCGACCCGGAACCGGTGTATTACCGCTCCACCTGGGTACGCGCCAACCGGGGCGGAATCCTGCTGTCGGAGGTGGACCTTGGCCGGCGGGTGAGCGCGGGCGATCTGCTGGGCACCATCACCGACCCCATCACCAACGCCAGGACCAATATCTACGCGCCGACAGAGGGCCGGGTGATCGGCATGGCGCTGAACCAGGTGGTCATGCCCGGCTACGCCGCCTTCCATATCGGGCTGCCGCGGCCCGAGCCGAAGACCGCCGAGGCCGCGGAAGAGTCTCCGGCAGGCGGGCCGGCGGCCGGCGAAGCCCGATCGGAGACGGAGCCGACGGACGCGGATGGCGCCGAGCCGACACCGGGCGAGGAAGCCTCCGTGGCGGCATCGGCCGCCGGCGGCGAGGGCGGTCGCGGCGAAGACCCGGCCGGGAAAGCGGAAGCGGCGGGCGCCGGCGCGGGCGACCGCTAGCGGCCCGTCGCCATGCGGGTCGCGTAAAGAGTCGCGAAAAGAACAGGGCAGACCGAAGCCTGCCCTGTTCGCAGCGGATTGCGGAGGCCGTATCCGGCCGACCCTCAGCGGGCCGCCTTCAGCGCGTTGATGCGCGCCTCCAGCGGCGGGTGGGTCATGAACAGCTTCTTCAGCCCGTGGGCGCCCAGCCCGGCGATGCCGAAGGCCGACAATTGCTTCGGCAGCTCGCTCGGCTCGTAGGTGGCGCGCAGCTTCTCGAGCGCCGCCACCATCTTCTCCCGGCCCGCCAGCTCGGCGCCGCCCGCGTCCGCGCGGAATTCCCGCCGCCGCGAGAACCAGTGCACGATGATGGTCGCCAGGATGCCGAAGATGATCTGGGCCACCAGGCTGGTGAGGAAGAAGCCGATCCCGGCACCCTGCTCGTTGCGGAACACGACCCGGTCCACGAAGAAACCGACCACCCGCGAGAGGAAGATCACGAAGGTGTTCAGCACGCCCTGCAGGAGGGTCATGGTCACCATGTCGCCGTTGGCGACGTGGGAGACCTCGTGGGCGAGCACCGCCTCCGCTTCGGCCTGACTCATGTTGTGCAGCAGACCGGTGCTGACGGCGACCAGCGCCTTGTTGCGGCTCATGCCGGTGGCGAACGCGTTCACCTCGGGGGCGTCGTAGATGGCCACGTCCGGCATGCCGATGCCGGCACGCCCGGCCTGGTTCTGTACCGTTGCGAGCAGCCAGGACTCGGTGGAGTTGGACGGCTGCGAGATTACCTTGGCGCCGGTGGTCCAGAGCGCCACCCGCTTCGAGATGGCGAGAGAGATGAAGGAGCCGGCAAAGCCGATGACCGCCGAGAAGATCAGCAGCGAGGTCAGGTTCAGCCCACCTGTCTCCGAGACGATGCTCTCCAGACCGAAGACCCGGAATACGATGCTGATGACGGCCAGCACCGCGACGTTGGTCGCCACGAACAACAGGATTCTCTTCATATGTACAACTCCTGGCAGTACGAGCCCAATGCTCTGCAGACCTCTGCAGAACGATCGATAATGAGTCCGCCGGCGACCGATTCAAGCACCGGGGCCCGAGTATGACCCGCCGGCGGCGCTACAATTCCCAGTAATGTCCTTTGCCGCACCGAGGATTTCCCGATGAATGACGCCGGCACCCGGTCTGCGGCAGGCGGGTCGCGCGGCCGCGAGGCCCTGATCCGGACGGCGCTCCTACTGCAGCGCGCCCTGGTCCTGTTGCCGTGGCCCGCACAGCGTTTGCTGGGCCGCGGGCTCGGCGCGGCCGCCTTCCGCCTTGCCAGACGCCGGCGCCGCATCGCGGCGCGCAACCTGGAACTCTGCTTCCCGGAACTCACGGCCGACGCGCGGCACCGGCTGCTGCGCCGCCACTTCCGCTCGCTCGGCATCGGCCTGATGGAGCTCGGCCTGGCCTGGTGGGCGAGCGATCGGCGTCTGCGCGCAATGGTCAGCCTGGAGGGCCTCGAGCATCTCGAGGCCGCCGGCGCGCGGCCGGTCATCCTGGTGGCCGGCCATTTCACCACCATGGACCTCGCCTGTCGGCTGCTGGGTCTCGCCGTCGACTACGACGGCATCCAGCGGCCCTTCGGCTACCCGGCACTCGACCGGCAGCTCACCCGCGGCCGGCGGCGGGCCGCCGGCGACGTCTATTCGAAATTCGACCTGCGCGGCATCCTGGATGCGCTGGCACGCGGCCGCACGCTGTGGATGGCAGTCGACCAGGCCCAGACCAGCAGCCGGCCGGTGGTGGCGCCGTTCTTCGGACTGCCGGCACCGACCACCGGCAGCCCGGCCCGGCTCGCCGCCCGCAGCGGCGCCGCGGTGCTGCCGGTGGCGGGACGACGGGAGCCGGACGGGCGCTACCGGATCACCGTGGAGCCGGCGCTCGAGGATTTTCCCCGCGGCGACGAGGTGGCCGACGCGACGCGGCTGAATGCCGTGGTGGAGCGCCACGCCCGCGCAGCCCCCGACCAGTACTACTGGATTCACCGCCGCTTCAAGGGCGACACATCGCACTACGACGACCTCTGAATCAGCCGGCAGGGGAGTCAGTCCGACCGCCGATCCGGGCCTCGGCACGGCGACCGCTCAGTCCGACGCTTGGTCGGATCGGCCGCTGCCGGTACCGGCCCGGTAGCCGGCTACGAGCTGCCGCCAGTCGCCGGTTTCGTAGCGGAATCCGGAGACGCCGGCACGGAGCTTCTCCAGGGAACGCAGCAGCCGCGCGAGGTTGCGCCGCTGCCAGGCGCCCGGGCGGCGGAGGCGGCCCCGGTCGAAGTCCAGCAGCCAGACGGCCCCCTCCGCGCCCAGCTGTATGTTGTGGGCGTTCAGGTCCGCGTGGCAGACGCCCGCGTCGTGGAAGCGCCGGATGGTGGCGCCGATGCGCCGCCACTCGCCGGCCTCCAGATCACGCTCGCGGAGCACGCCGGCCAGCGAACGGACGCCGGGCAGACGGCAGGTCAGGATATCGCCCCGGTACACCCCGGCGCTGCGCCGGTAGCCCGCGGCCGCCGGCGCCGGCACGGGCAGGCCGGCCGCAGCCAGTCGGGCGAGCAGTCGGAACTCACGGAACGGCCGCGTGGCCGCCTGGCCCAGCCACAGGAACTCGTCGTCCAGCACGCGGCCCACCAGCCCGCCGCGGCGGTAATGACGCAACGCGAAATCGCCCGCCGCGCCGGCAACGAAGCGCACGGCGCCCCGCCCGGGGGCATCGGGCACGTCGCCCTGCGCGTCCCAGCCGCCCGGCTCCAGCCAGGCCGGCTCGAAGTGGTTGAAAATACGGGGATCGTATACGATGGCGCCGTCCGCGGTGGGCAGGATCCTCTCTTCCACGCTAGTCGGCTCCGAGGTATTGGCGAATCCCATAGACAACAGCGCTCCGCCCGGCTCGCTCTGCGCCGTGCGCCTGTCCGCGATTGGTGACACCTGCCATACCCTGCCGGTGCTGCGGACGCTGAAAGCCGCCTGGCCGGAGACGGCCATCACGTGGATCATCGGCCGCACCGAGGCGTCCCTGATGGCGGACATCCCGGAGTTCGAGTTTATCACCTTCGACAAGTCGGCCGGCCTCGCCGGCTACCGGGAACTCAGGCGCCGCGTTGCCGACCGCCGCTTCGATGCGCTGCTGATGATGCACGCCTCGCTGCGCGCCAACGCCGTCAGCCGCCTCATACCGGCGCGCCGGCGCATCGGCTTCGACCGGGAGCGGGCCCGGGACTTCCAGTGGCTGGTCGCCGACGAGCACATCCCGCACCGCCCCCGCGAGCACGTCATGGACGGCCTGTTCGGCTTCGCCGAGTACCTGGGCGTGACGGAACGCCACCTGGCCTGGGACATCCCCCTCTCCGATGCCGATCGCGAGTACGCCGCCGGCCACCTGCCTGCCGGACGGCCCTGGATGCTGCTGAGCCCGTGCAGTTCCCAGCGCGCCCGCAATTACCGCAACTGGAGCGTGGCCAATTACGCACGACTCGTCGATCATGCGGCGCGACGCCACGGCGCCGGCACCGTGATCACCGGCGGCCCGACGACGCTGGAGAGGGAGTACGGCGAGGCCATCACCGCCGCCGCGGCGCACAAGCCGGTCAACCTGGTGGGCGCCAGCACGCTGAAACAACTGTTCGCGCTGATCCGCCGTGCCGCCGTCGTCGTCTGCCCGGACTCGGGCCCCGCCCACATGGCCACGGCGGCGGCGACGCCCGTGATCGGCCTCTATGCCACCTCCAATCCGGACCGTACCGGCCCGTATCTGAGCCGCCACCTGGTCGTGAATGCCTATCCGGAAGCGGTGCGGCGGGAATTCGGCAGGCCGGTGAGCGAGATCGCGTGGGGTCGGCGGGTGCGCGACCCGGCCGCCATGGACCTGATCCGGGCCGATGCGGTCGAGGCGCGGCTGGACGAGGTGCTGGGCGGCGCGGCGCCGGCCGCCTAGGTCGCCCGGGCGGCCAGTTCGCCGAGCGACGACAGTACGTCCTCCGGCGTGATCTCCCGCAGGCAGCGGAAGTGGCCCAGCGGGCATTCCCGCTCGAAGCAGGGGCTGCATTCCAGACCGAGATAATGCACCACCGCCCGGTCCGTCAGCGGCGGCGTGAAGGCCGGCGACGACGAGCCGTACAGCGCGGCCACCGGCAGTCCGACTGCCGCCGCGACATGCATCAGCCCGGAGTCGTTGGTGACGCCCACCCGGCAGGCCGCGAGGAGATCGATGGCCTCCTCCAGGCTCGTGCGGCCGCACAGGTCCTGCACCGGCGCGGCCCCGGCGATGGCCCGCGCGGCGGCGGCATCCTTCGCCGAACCGAACACCCAGACGGCGTGGCCGCGATCAGTGAGCCGTGCGGCCAGCTCGGCGTAGTACTCCAGCGGCCAGCACTTGGCCGGTCCGTACTCGGCGCCCGGCATGAACGCGACCGGGTCGGCCGCCGCGTCCAGCCCCAGCCGCTCGAGGGCGCGGGCCTGACGTCCCGCGTCCACCCGCAGGCGCGGCCGCGGCAGCGCATCGGGCAGCGGCGCGCCGGGCTCGAGCCCGAGCGCCACGAATCGCTTCACCGTCTGGTCCAGCACGGCGGCATCGAAGGGCCGCATGTCATTGATGAGGCCGTAGCGATGCTCGCCGCGGAAACCGGTGCGCCGCGGGATGCGGGCGAACCAGGGCACGAGCGCCGCCTTCAGGGAGCGGGGCAGCACGATGGCCTGCGCGTAGCCGCGCTCGGCGAGCGCGCGGCCGAGCCGGCGCCGCCCGCCCAGGCGCAGCTCGCCGTGGCCGGCCGGCATCTCGATCGGCTCGCGGACTTCCGGCATCCGCGCGAGGATCGGCAGCGACCAGCCCGGCGCCAGCACGTCGAGGGAGACGTCCGGGTGGCGTGCGGCGAGCAGCCGGAACAGGGACTGGGCCATGACCATGTCGCCCACCCAGGAGGGTCCGACGATCAGCACGGGCCCGTGGCGCGCCTCAGCCAGAGCCGCCCTCCGAAGGCGCGCGGATACTGTCGAGATAAGCGGGTACCCCGGCCTGCACCGGCCGGAACTCGCCGCTGTAGCCGGCGGCGCGCAGGCGGGTCAGGTCGGCCCGGGTGTAACTCTGATAGGCCTCTTTCAGGCCGGCCGGGAACGGGATGTAGCGAATCTCGCCGCGCCCGTGCCAGTCGATGACGGCGCGGGCCACCTCGTTGAAGGTCTGGGCCCGGCCGGTCCCGGCGTTGTAGATGCCGCTCACCTCCGGGTGCTGCAGGAACCAGAGATTGACGTCGACGATGTCGTCCACGTAGACGAAGTCCCGTTCCTGCTCACCGGGCCCGTAGCCGTCGCTGCCCTCGAACAGACGCGCCTCGCCGGACTCGGCCACCTGGTTGTGGAAATGCCAGGCCACGCTCGCCATGCCGCCCTTGTGCTGCTCGCGCGGCCCGTAGACGTTGAAATACCGCAGGCCCACGATCTGACTGCCCGCCTCGGGCAGCAGACGGCGCACGTAGTTGTCGAACAGGAGCTTCGAGTAGCCGTACACGTTCAGCGGACGCTCGTGCTCCGCCGTCTCGCTGAAGCCGGGGCCGGCGCCGTAGACGGCCGCCGACGAGGCATAGATGAACGGGGTGTTGTGGCGCAGGCAGTCGCGCAGCAGCTCGCGGGAGTAACGGAAGTTGTTCTCCATCATGTAGCGGCCGTCCCACTCGGTGGTGGTGGCGCACGCACCCTGATGGAACACCGCCGAGACCCGGCGCCGGTAGCCGCCCGTCTCCAGCTTCGCCATGAACTCGTCCTTGTCCATGTAGTCGGCCACGTCCAGGTCGGCGAGATTCTCGAACTTGTGACCGTCGGTCAGGTCGTCCACCACCAGGATGTCCTCGCCGGTGGCGCGGTTCAGCCCGCGCACCAGGTTGGAACCGATGAACCCGGCCCCGCCGGTGACGATGATCAAGGATGCACCTCCCCGGTCCGGCCCTGCTCAGGCTTCCTCGGCTGCATCGGCTTCCTCGGCTTCCTCGGCTGCCTCGGCTGCCTCGTCTTCGTTGGCCGCGTCGCGCAGGTAGTACTCGGCGCCGCAGTAGGCGCACTTGGCCTCGCCGGCCTGCTCCACGGGCAGATAGACCTTCGGATGGGAATTCCACAGATACATGCCCGGCATGGGGCAGGACAGCGGCAGGTCGGCCCTGGTCACCTCGTAGCGGTGCTCGGCATTCGGCCGGATCAGTTCCTGATCGACGGTGCCGGATCTTCTCATCGCTGCTTCCCTCTCTGGACCCGTACGGGTATCGGCCGAAAATCCGGGCAAGTATAGCAACCGCCTCAGCCGAAGGTCTGCCGCCAGATCCGCCGCACGGCGTCGGCCTCGGCGGCGAACGCGTCGGCCGGCACCGTCGAGTCCTGGTGGTCCAGGGCCAGGTGATGGAGCCGACGGCGATAAGACCGGTAGATGTCCTGCAATTCCAGCGCGGCGGCGCCGTCGAGGATGCCGCAGGTGGCCAGCACGCCCAGCTGGCGGATGTTGTCGGTGTAGTGCAGCAGCGAACGGTAGCGGTCGGCGTGGGCCAGCACCAGGTACTGGACGATGAACTCGATGTCGCCGACGCCGCCGGGGTCACGCTTGATGTCGAACGACCCGGACTCGGCCGAGGAGAGCTCCCGCCACATGCGCTCGCGCATGCCGATGACCTCGTCCCGCAGGGTGTCCCTGCGCACGGCGTTCTGCAGTATGTCCACCCGCAGGCTCTCGAAGGCCCGACGCACGCGCGCATCCCCGGCCACCGCGCGGGTGCGCAGCAGCGCCTGGTGCTCCCAGGTCCAGGCATCCTCGCGCTGGTAGCGCTCCAGCGCGCCGACGGAGCTCACCAGCAGGCCCGAGCGGCCGCTGGGACGCAGCCGCGTGTCCACCTCGTACAGTGCGCCCGACACCGTCTGCACGGTCAGGACGTGCACCAGCCGCCGGGCCAGGCGGCCGAAGAACACCGCGTTGTCCACGCACTTTTCGCCGTCGGTCTCCTGATCCTCACCGGCCGAGTCGTGCACGAACACCAGATCCAGGTCCGAACCGTAGCCGAGCTCGATGCCGCCGAGCTTGCCGTAGCCGACCACCGCGAAGCCGGCGCGCCGGCGCACGCCGTCCACCGTGCACCAGGGCCGGCCGTGGCGGGCCACCAGGTCCTTCCAGGCCAGCGACAGCGCGCTGGCCGCCACCATCTCTGCAATCTCCGTGAGCCGGTCGCTCACCTTCATGATCGGCAGGCGGCCGCTGAAATCCGCCACCGCCACGCGGAAGGTGGCCGCCCGCTGGAAGCGCGCCAGTTCCTCCACCGCGGCCTCCGAGTCGTCGGCGCCCACCGCGGACAGCCGGGTCTCGTATTCCACCCGCAGGTCCGCCGCGCCGGGTTCCCGGTCCGCGATCCGCGGATCGATGAGCTCGTCCATCAGCAGTGGGTGCGCGGCGAGTTCCGTCGCGAGATACGCACTCTTGGAGACCAGCTCCACCAGCCGCTCCAGGGCCTGCCGGTTCTCCAGCAGCAGGGCCAGGTAGGCGCTGCGGCGGAGCACCGCGCCCAGTATTCCGCTCAGCCGGTGCAGGGCGACGTCGGGCTCGTCCAGGTCCCGCAGCCGCTCCAGCAGCGGCGGCATCAGTTCGTCGAGCCGCTGGCGGGAGATCTCGTCCAGCCGGCGGGTCTCGATGTCTGCGCGCAGGCGGCCCAGCACCCGCGCGAACGCCTCCGCCTCCGCGTAACCTGCCGCCGCCACGCGTTCCTCGAGCCCGTCGGCATCGGCCGACTCCCACAGCGCCTGCAACGCAGGCCGCTCGGCCCGCACGTCCTCGCCGGCGCGGAACACGGTCTCCTCGAAGTGGCCGCCGACGACGGCACGCACCCGCTTCGTCGCGTCGGCAAGGCTCTGCCAGTCTGGATGATCCATGACCAGGGCCAGTCGGGCACGGTCCAGCTCGCCCGCCGGCAGATCGTGGGTCTGGCGGTCGCGGATCTCCTGCAGCCGGTTCTCCAGCCGGCGCAGGAAGCGATAGGCGTCGAGCAGTTCCCACACGCTCTCCGCCGGCAGATAACGTCGCTCCGCCAGCGCCGTCAGCGCGGCACGCAGTTCACGGCTCTGCAGGGCCTGGTCGCTGCCGCCGCGCACCAGCTGCCACGACTGGGCGATGAACTCGATCTCCCGGATCCCGCCGGGGCCGAGCTTCACGTTGGCATGCATCTCGCGGCGCTCGACCTCCGCACGGATCATCGCCTTCATGGAGCGCAGCGACTCGAAGACGCCGTAGTCCAGGTAACGGCGGTAGACGAACGGCGTCAGCACGTTCGCCTCCAGCTCGCGCCAGGCGGCCATACCGGCCTCGTCGGAGAGCGGTCTCGCCTTCACGTAGGCGTAGCGCTCCCAGTCACGGCCGTGCTGCAGCAGGTAGTTCTCCATGGCGGAGAAACTCACCACCGGCGGGCCGCTGTCGCCGAACGGCCGCAGCCGGATGTCGACGCGGAAGACGAAGCCGTCGGCCGTCACTTCGCCCAGCAGCGCGACCACCCGGCGCACCATGCGGCCGAAATATTCGGGCGCCGACAACGGCCTGGCCCCGTCGCTCTCATCCGCGTCCGGGTAGACGAAGATGAGGTCGATGTCCGAGGAGAAATTGAGTTCCCGCCCGCCCAGCTTGCCCATGGCCATGGCGATCAGGGAGACCGGCTCGCCGGCGGCATCGCGCACCACGCCGTGGCGCTCCGACAGCGCCTCGCCGGCATGGCGGATGGCGGCGATGACCGCGGCATCGGCCAGGTCGCTCAGTTCGTGCAGGGTCTCGTCCAGGGTGGCGAGATCGGCCAGATCGCGCCAGGCAATGCGCGCCATCTCCCGCCGGCGCAGCCGCCGCAGCCGGCGCGCCACGCCGTCCGCCGGGCCTTCGTCCAGCGCACCGGCGACCGCGGCGGCAATCTCTCCGGAGCGACGCGGACGCTCCAGGTCGCCACCGGCGATCAGCCCCGCGAACTCGCCCGGGTCGGCGCGCAGCGTCTGGCGGACGAACTCGCTGGCGGCCAGCACCCGCGCCGCGACGGCCTCGCTGCCGGCGGCCTCGAGAGCGTTCGCGACCTCGTCGAACGGCGCATCCAGCGAGTCCAGGAACGCATGCAGGTCGTCCGCCAGCGGCCCCGGCAGATCGGCCTCCACGGTGGGTGACAGTGTCCCGATGAGCGCGTCCGCCGCCATGACGGCAGTGTAGCCCGAGCCGCAGGCGGTTGCAGCGGCGGCGGCGCTGGACGAACATGCGGCGATGGCGGACAAACACCTGCTGATCGTCTATCACTCCCAGTCGGGCACCACCGAGCGCATGGCGGAGGCCGTGATCCGCGGCGCCCGGCACGATGACATCGACGGCGTCACCGTGCGCGTACTCGGGGCGCTCGAGGCCGACGCCGACGACGTACTCTGGAGCGATGCGATGATCCTCGGCACGCCGGAGAATTTCGGCTATATGAGCGGCGGTCTGAAAGTCTTCCTGGACCGCATCTACTATCCCTGCCTCGAGAAGGTCGAGGCCAAGCCGTACGCGCTGTTCGTGCGCGCCGGCAACGACGGCACCGGGGCCGTCACCAGCGTGCAGCGCATCGTCGCCGGACTCGCGCTGAAGGAGATCCAGCCACCGCTGGTCGTCGCCGGGGAATTCGACGAGGCACGCCTGGGCGAGTGCGAGGAGCTGGGGATGACCGTGGCCGCCGGGCTGGAAGCCGGCGTATTCTGATTCCGTTGGCGTTACCGCCCGCTCAGGTCGCGCCCGCCGCGACCCGGTGCTCCGCGGCCAGGCCGGACACCACGTCGGCCAGCGGCATCGGTTCGCCGATGTGGTAACCCTGGGCGTAGTCGACGCCGAGTTCGCGTACCTTGCGCCGGACGGATTCACTGACGACGTATTCCGCCACCGTAGTCAGCCCCATCACCCGGGCCACCTGGGTGATGGCGGCGATCATCGCCTCCGAGACCCGGTTGGCGGTGACGTCGCGGACGAAACTGCCGTCGATCTTCAGCGTGTCCACGTCGAAGTCCTTCAGGTAGGCGAAGGAACTGAGGCCGGCGCCGAAATCATCCAGCGAGAAGCGGCAGCCGAGTTCGCGCATGGTCGCGATGAACGCGGCGGCACGGTCCATGTTGGCCACCGCCGCGGTCTCGGTGATCTCGAAGCAGAGCGCGGCCGGCGCCACCCCGCTCGCCTCCACCCGCTCGCGGACGTAGCCGAGGAACTCGTCGTCGCCCAGCGATTGGCCGGACAGGTTGATCGCGAAAACGTGGCCGGCGCCGGCCGACGCGCCGGCGACCTGATCCAGGGCGCGGCCGACCACCCAGCGGTCGAGCCGCGGCATGAGCTGATAGCGTTCGGCCGCGGAGAGGAACTGCTCGGGCGCGAGCCACTCGCCATCCGCCCCGCGCATGCGCAGCAATACCTCGTGGTAGGCGGAGCCGCCGTGGTTCAGGGGCGCGATGGGCTGGGCGAGGAGCTCGAACTCGTCCCGGTCGAGGGCGTTCTGCAGGTGCGCCACGATGCGGATGTCGTCCGCCCGCCGGATGATGCTGCGGTCGTCCTGGTCGTAGACCTCGACCCGGTCGCGGCCGTGCTCCTTGGCCGCGGTGCAGGCCACCTTCGGCGCCACCAGTGCGGCGGCGGCGCCGCCGGAATCCCGGCGCCACGCCGCCACGCCGGCGCTGACCGTGATGGTGACTGCCTTGTCGCCCCGCAGGTAGGAAAGGCGGCGGGCGCGACGACGCACGTCCTCGGCGAACGCGGCCGCCCGCTCGACGTCGCAGTGGTGCAGCAGGACGCCGAAGTTGTCGCCCGACAGACGGGTCGCGACACCGTCATGGGGGACGGCCTGCTGCAGCTCCGCGGCGAAACGGCGCAGGATGTCGTCGCCGGCGTCGTGGCCGAAACTGTCGTTGACCAGCTGTAGCTTGTCCAGGTCGAATATCACCAGCGCGTGGCCGTCGTCCTCTCCGGCCAGTTCCCGGTAGCTTTCGCGCAGGTGAGCCTCGAAACCGACCCGATTCACGAGCCCGGTGAGCCCGTCGTAATAGCTCTCCATCACCCTTTCCGCACGTCTCGCGACCAGGCTCGCGAAACGCCGCTCACGCTCGCCGAAGCTGCTGCCGTCGGTGCGCCCGGCCAGCGCGAAGACACCGCTCACGCTGCCGCCGCGCTCGCGCACCGGGCAGAGCAGCAACTGATAGCCGTCACCATGACCGTCTCCGTCCTGACGCACGCCGTCGGGCATCGTCGCTATGTCCAGCACGCTGGGGGTGCGGCGGCGGCTCAGCCGCGGCAGGAAGCGTCGGACGATCACCTCGTCCAGCGCCCGCCGGTCGGCGCCCTTCCAGCTGCGATGGGTGGCGCCGATGCGGATCTGCTTCGACGGCAGGATCAGTACGCTGTAGCCCACGCCGAGATGGCGGCCGCAGGCCCGCACGAGGCCGGCTAGCTGCGCCTGGCCGTGCGGCGCCTCCTCCAGTTGCTGCTCCAGTTCATAGAGCAGGTCCAGTTCGGCGTGGGCAGAGGCGACTTCCGGCTCGCTCGCGGACGGGCGCTCGGCAAGCAGCCCGCCCAGCAGAGGCAGGGCCCGGCAGGTGACTGCGACCGGCCCCCAGTCGCCGGCGCTGCCCCCGTGCCAGCGGCAGGCGAGCACGCCGGCTCGGCGGCCGGCGGAATCCTCGAGCGGGAATGCGTGCAGCGCGTCGCCGTCGGGCAGCGTCAGTTCGCGGGGCTCGGCAGACGTCGAGGCCGCGTAGAACAGCTCCGGAGGCAGAGACAGAAGGGCGCTCGTCACCCGGCGGTCCGGGCCGCCGGCGCTGCTCCAGACGAACTGGCCGTCGTCACCGTAGAAATCGATGCGGCACGCCTCCGGCAACAGGGCCGTCAGCGCTTCGCCGACCGCCCGGTAGTCGACGCCGGCTGGCTTTGTCCCGATTCTTTCCATCCGCATTCCGTGCGTGCGGCGAACGGCCGGCAACCGCCGGCCATGGTCCGCCCCGACCATGAATGGTGCGGAATCAGGTGGCGGCTGTCTGTGATACCCGTCGCAGCGCTGGCCGGCCGGTCAACACCGGCCCAGGCGGCCCGCAGGTGGCCTGCGGGTGGTCCGGCCGCCTTCTCAGACCCGCCGCTTCACGGCAGGCCGGCCAGCCACTCGTCGTCGGAGCCCTCGGTGATGTCCTCGAACAGGAAGGTACTGAGATAGCGTTCACCGGTGTCGGGCAGCATCGCCAGCAGCACCGAGCCCTCCGGCGCGGATTCCGCTGCCTTCAGGGCGGCTGCCAGCGTGGCGCCGCCGGAGACGCCGGTGAAGATGCCCTCGTTCGCGGCCAGGGCCCGTGACGTCTGCGCGGCAGTATCGTCGTCGATCGGGATGAGATCGTCGTAGATTTCCCGGTTCAGAACGTCGGGCAGGAAGTCCGGCGTCCAGCCCTGGATCTTGTGCGGATGCCACTCCTTGCCGGCCAGCAGCTGGGCGGCCTCGGGCTCGGTGGCCACGATGCGCAGATCCGGGCGCGCCGCCTTGAGCACCTCGCCGGCGCCGGTCATCGTGCCGCCGGTGCCGTAGCCCGTCACCCAGTAGTCGAGGCGGCGGCCGGCGAAGTCGCGGAGGATCTCCGGACCCGTGGTGCTGCGGTGGAACGCAGGGTTGGCCGGGTTCTGGAACTGGCGGGCCAGGAACCAGCCCCGCTCGGCGGCCAGTTCCTCGGCGCGGCGCACCATGCCGGTGCCCTTCTCGGCCGCCGGGGTGAGGATGACCTTCGCTCCCAGCGCGCGCATGATCTTGCGCCGCTCCACGGAGAAGCTCTCGGCCATGGTGGCGACGAAGGGGTAGCCCCTGGCGGCGCAGACCATCGCCAGCGCGATGCCCGTATTGCCAGACGTGGCTTCCACCACGGTCTGGCCGGGCTTCAGCTCGCCGCGCTGCTCGGCGTCGATGATGACCGCGTAGGCCAGCCGGTCCTTCACCGAAGCCATGGGGTTGAAGGACTCCACCTTCACAAAGAGCGTCACGTGATCCGGACCCGTGCGGTGCAGCCGCACGACCGGCGTATCGCCGATGGTGTCGAGTATGCTGTCGTAGATCATCGTCGCATCCGGTTACGAATAAGGGTCGACACTATAACGGCCGGGAGCAAGTCGCCAAAAAGAATGAAATTTTCTTCGCTTATGCCCGGTCGTTATATAGAGTACGGGAAACGGAAGCGGACCCAGCCATGAAACTGCAGCAGCTGAGATACCTGCTGGCCATCGTCGACAACGGCCTGAACATCACCGCAGCCTCGGATCGCCTGCACACCTCCCAGCCCGGCGTCAGCAAGCAGATCCGACAGCTCGAGGAGGAACTGGGGCTGGCGCTGTTCGTGCGCAAGGGCAAGAGCCTCGCCGGACTCACCGCCGCCGGTCAGGAAGTGGTGGTCCGCGCCCGCAGCATCATGCAGGAGGTGGAGAACATCCGCACCGTGGCGGCGAATGCTCACCGGGAGACCGAGGGCACGCTGGCCATCGGCACCACCCACACCCAGGCGCGCTACGTCCTGCCGGAAGTGATCCGGCGTTTCCGGGAGCGTTATCCGAACGTAAGCCTCGAGCTGCACCAGGGCACCTCGGAGCAGATCGCGGACATGGTGGAGGCCCGCAACATCGACTTCGCCATCGCCACCGGCGGGAAAGACCTGTTCTCCGATCTGGTCTGCCTGCCCTGCTACCGCTGGGACCGCACGATACTCGTGCCGCGGGACCACGAGCTGGCACGGCGCGCCGGCAAGCCCGGCATCCGCGACCTCGCCCGTTATCCGCTGGTCACCTACGTCTTCAGTTTCAGCGGCGAATCGTCACTGAAGCGGGCCTTCGCCGCGGAGGGGCTGGAGCCCGACGTGGTCTTCACCGCCCGGGACGCGGACGTGATCAAGACCTATGTGCGCATGGGCATGGGTGTGGGCATCGTCGCCGCCATGGCCCATGATTGCGCGGACCGGGCAGACCTGGTCGCCATCGACGCGGCCGGCCTGTTCCCGCGCAGTACCACCTGGATCGGCTTCCGCCGGGACACGGTGCTGAAGCGCTACATGCGGGAGTTCATGCTGCTGTTCGCCCCGCACCTGACCGGGGAGCTTATAGACCGCTGCCTCGCGGCTCCGGACCAGGATGCCGTGGACGCATCGTTCGAGGATATCCAACTGCCGCTGCGGGGCGGCTGCCCGGACGGCTATTCCGCGGCCGCCTGATCGAGTCGGCAGCGGGTCAGTAGATGCGGAAGCCGCCGTGGCGGCGGCGGCTGCGGTGGTCGATCCACCACATGCCCGCCACGAAACCGAGCGCCAGCGAGACGACGGCGGCGCCCAGGACCATCGGCCAGGGCAGACTGAACTGGTACAGCGACATGCTCTGGCGGAAGCCCTCGTTCTCGTCGCGCAGTTCGGCGACGGTGGCCCTCGCGGTCGTCAGCTGCTCCGCCTGCGCGGCCGTCGTACTCTCCAGCTCGGCGATGCGGCCGGCAGAGCCGGAGAAGGCCTCGCGGGTATCGGTCAGTTCCTGCCTGACGCGCTCGAGTTCCGCCCGGGTCTGATCGACAATGAGTCGCGCCGGCTTGTCGTCCACCAGGAAGCCCGCCTTGACCCACCCTTCCGTCCCGTCGGGCAGGCGCACCTGGGCGTACAGCGGCCCGCGGGTCAGGATGGTCAGCTCCTGGCCGCTCTCGAGGGTGCGGAACGCGCGGTCGCTGGTGTCCTCGGCGCGGTGCAGGCCCAGGCGCAGGTTATCGGTCACGTAGGCCGTCTGTGCCCAGAGCGGCGGGGCCAGCGCCAGCAGCGCGAATAGCACCACCGACGGAACGTACCGCGCCGGCCGGCGGCCCTGTGCATGACATAATCTCATGGCGCCGCAGTCTACTACGGCGCCTCCACCGAAAGTGAGAACTGGTTCAGCCATTCGAGCAGCGCGTCCTGCAGCTCGTCGCCGGGGCCCCGATGCACGTCGCCGGCGTTGTGCAGCACCACCACCGCATAGCGTGCGCCGTCCCCGGCCTGCACGTAGCCTGCCAGCGTGCTGACGTCGTCGAGCGAGCCCGTCTTCAGTCGCGCCCGGCCGGCGATGGCGCCGCCGCCACGGCGGCCGTAGGTGCCGTCCATGCCGGAGATGGCCATCGACGCGGCGAACTCGGGCATCCAGGGGCTCGCCCAGGCCGCAGCGAGTAGCTCGCTCATGTGGCGGGCGGTGATCCGCGCCTCGCGGGAACGGCCGGCGCCGTTCTCCAGCACCAGCTCCGGGAAGCGCAAGCCGCGCTCTGCCAGCCATTCGGCGACCGCGCGGCGCCCCTTTGCCTCCGTCCCCGGCGGCCCGTAGCGCTCGGCACCCAGGGTGAAGAGGAGCTGGCGGGTCATGACGTTGTTGCTGTATTTGTTGATGGCGCGGATCACCTCGCCCAGCGGCAGGGACGTCATCGTAAAGAACCGCTCGGCGCCGGCCGGCGTCTCCGCCACCACCAGGTCGCCGCCGAACTCGCCGCCCATATCCCGCCACAGCGCCGTGAACAGCCCGAACACGAAGTCCTCGTGACCGAGCACGCTGCGGGCCAGCGAGTAGCGGCCGCAGGCGGCCGGGAATTCGCCGGAGAATGTCACTGCCCTGTCGGCCCGGCGGGCCTGCACGGCGATGCCGCGCTGATAGCCCCGGCAACGGCCCGCCGCGGGCTGCAGGCGGTTGTCCACGCGCAGGTTGGCCAGCGCCGGCTCCATGTCCACCAGCACGCCGCCGGCCGCCGGCTCGAACCAGAAGCGCACCACGTTGAAGTTCACCAGCAGCGCATGGGGCGTCACGTTGTAGGCGCGCAGGGGCTGGTTGTCGAAGGCGCCGCGATCCTCCGGCAGAGGCTGGAAATAGCCCGTATCGACGATCAGGTCGCCCTCTATCCGCTGCAGGCCGCGGCGACGCAATTCGCGCAGCAGCAGCCAGAAGCGCTCCTGGACCAGGTAGGGGTCGCCGCCGCCGACCAGGATCAGGTCGCCATCCAGCACGCCGTCCTCGAGACGGCCGGTCAGGTACACCTCCGTCTGCCAGGTGTGCGCCGGGCCGAGTTGGTCGAGGGCGGCGAAGGTGGTGAGCAGCTTCAGCACGGAGGCGGGGTTGCGCGGCGTATCCGCCTGGTGGACGAGCACCTCGCGGCCGCTGCCGAGCTCCTGCACGTGGATGCTGAGATCGTCCGGGTCCAGGCCGTGACCGTCGAGTACGGCCTGCACCTGGGGCGGCAGCGCAGCCGCTGCGGGCGCGGCGGCAAGAACGGCGAGGAGGACAGCAATCAGCATCGGTTAAACTCCGCTCTCGTTTCGCGAGCCGTTGCAGTCATTCCAGTCACCGTCGGGGAGGACCAGCGCATGGCGCATTGTGTCGGCAAATCCGGACCACGTTCAATTGGTGTCGGCACAATCACGGCGCTGGTCGCCTGCGTGGTCCTGCTGCAGCCGGCCGACGCCACGGAGCTGGACGTGCGCCACGGAGGCCCGCTGACCGGGCTCTTCGGCCTGCCCTCCCCCGGCGAGTCGGCCGCGCTGGCGCCGCAAGAATCCTGGCGGCTGGACTTCCTGGTCCAGGGCTCCAGCCACTCCATCAGCGAAACCGACGCCGACGAGGAACTCCTGCTGGACGGCGAGACCTGGCGCACGGCGCTGCGCCTGCGCACCCGTTTCCGTGAGCGCTGGGAGTTCGGCGTGGAGGTGCCCTGGCTGCGCCACAGCGGCGGCAACCTGGACGGCCTCATCGACGACTGGCACGCCCTCTTCGGGCTGCCCGACGGCATCCGCGACCAGGTGCCCCGGGACGAGCTGCGTTACGCGTACCGGAACCCCGCCGGGCAGGTGCTGGACCTGACGGAGAGCAGGGGCGGTCTGGGCGATATCCGTCTGAGCGCCGGCTACCGGCTCCGCCAGGACGCGGGGGGTTCGCTCTCCCTGCGGGCCGCCGTCGAACTGCCCACCGGCGACGAGGACGAACTGACCGGCAACGGGGCCGCCGACTATTCCCTGGGCATCGCCTGGCAACGAGACTCGGCGGAGCGGTCCGGCCGCTGGAGCGCTCACGTCATGGCCGGTGTCATCCGTTTCGGCGCGACCGACCTGCCCGCGATTGGCGCCGCGACCCGCGAATTCGGCGGCTGGGCGCAGGCAGGCGTCGGCTGGCGGCTGACCCCGCGCGTCGAGCTGCTCGGCCAGTTGCAGGCCGCGAGCTCGCCGATCGACAGCGGACTGGACGCCTGGGGAGGCAGCGTCATGCTGGGACTCGGCGCCGGCATCGACATCGGCCGCCACTATCGGCTGCAGCTCGGTTTCACCGAAGACGTCGACGTGGAGACCTCGCCGGACATCACCTTCATGCTGCGGCTCGGCCGCCGCTGAGGGTCATTCGAGGTCCTCTCCCATCTCGCGGCGCAATGCCCGCGTGGCCGTGCGATGGATGATCCACGTGACGGCCACGATGGCGAGCAATCCCGCGCCGAAGAGCAGCTTGCCGGCGATGCCGCTCTCGACCTCGCCGCCCACCAGCTGATCCACGTTCTTCGCGATGGAACCCAGATACACGTACAGGGTGACGGCAGGGATCATGCCGATCCAGGTGGCGAAGAAATACGGCAGCAGCCGGATGCGGGTGAGTCCGTAGGCGTAGTTCAGCAGATTGAAGGGCAGCAGCAGCGACAGGCGCGTAAGCATGACCACCACGAAGCCACGGTGGGCGATGGCCTGGTCTAGGGCCGCGATGCGGCGGTCGCCGGCCACCTTCTGCTGCACCCATTCCCGCGCCACCGTGCGGCCGACGAGATAGGAGAGCGTGCCGCCGAGGGCCGTGCCCAGCGAGACCAGTGGCACCCCGCCGGCGAGCCCGAAGAGATAGCCGCCGCTCATGGTCAGCACCGAGCCCGGCACCATCAGGGCGGTGCCCACGGTGAAACCGGCAACGAACAGGGCCCGCCCCAGCGTCGGGTGCTCGGCGATCCAGGCCGCGGCCGCGTCGAGCCAGACGTCCAGGGGCAGCGTCCAGACGGCCACGATCATCGCGGCCAGGAACAGACCGCCGGCGACGAGACGGCGCCGCGCGCCGGTTCTGGCGTCTCCGCTCATCGCGTCAGACGGTGTCCTGGCTGGCGTGCCCGACGCCCCCGCCGGCGTCTTCGGACAGGACCTCCCAGCCGCGCGCTTCCGCCGTCGCCTGCAGCTCCGGGTCCGGGCGGACGGCCACCGGCGTGCCCACGCGCTCCAGCAGCGGCAGGTCCCAGCGGGAATCGCCGTAGGCGGCGACGGCGGATATCGCCACGCCGCGGCGGGCGCAGATCTCGTCCAGCAGCGCGCACTTGTCCGCGCCGAAAGGATGACGCACGGGCGGCTGCCCCGTGAGACGGCCGTGCCTCTCCAGGCAGACGGAACCGATCGCCTCGTCGGCTTCGAGTCTGCGGGCGAGCGCCTCCGCGATAGGCTGTAGCGTGCCGGACAGCAGTACCACGGCATCGCCCGCCGCGCGGTGGCGGCGGAGCCTGGCCACCGCGGGTGCATGCAGGGCAGACTCGACCTCGCCGGCGACGAAGGCGCGGGCCTCGTGCTCCAGCGTTGCCGCATCCATGCCGCGCAGATATGCCTTGTTCTTCTTCGCCACGTGGCGGCCGTAACGGGCCAGCCAGCGCAGGTTGAACAGCAGGAAGGCCAGCAGCCGCAGCGGGCCCAGCCTGCCGCGGCGCAGCAGCCACAGGAAGAAGCGCTTCTCCGTGCTGGGACCGGCCACCAGGGTGCCGTCGATATCGAACACCGCCAGCTGCATCAGCGGCTTTCCTGTCGGCCGGACTCGTGACGCGATTTCGGCATCAGGCTGTCGCGTTCCTCGTAGACGAATTCGGTGACCACGGGCAGACCGCGCAGAATGCAGATCAGCACCGCCAGATAGACGAGAACCGCGCCCACCGCCTCGAGCACGCCCGACCACTCGGACCAGAGGGCGGGGACGAGCGTGGGCAGCGGCTGCAGCAGCAGCAGCCAGCAGAAGGCGGTGGCTTTCAGCACGGCATAGAAGCCGCGCATGAACCGCCCGCCCACCAGCCACTGCCCGAGCGGCGAGCGGATCATGCTGAAAGGCGACTTGCCCTCGCTGGTGGCCTGATTGGCGCGGATCGTGTCCACCACCGTGCCGCGGACGACGAACACGAGCGGCACCCACACCGGCACCAGGTCCAGGTCCGCCAGCACGATCCACATGGTGAGCTCGACGATGCGGTCCCCGGCGATGTCGAACATGGCGCCGAACACGGAGGTCTCGTTCCTCCGCCGGGCCACCCAGCCGTCCAGGCCGTCGGTGACGAACAGGAATATCAACAGCGGCACGTTCGCCAGCTGCCACCACGGGTGTTCGGGCTGATAGGCGATGGCGACCACCACGATGAGCAGCAGCAACCGGCTGAGTGTTATTAGATTGGCCACGGGCGGATTATAGCCTGAGCGGCTGTCCCGATCAGGGTCCCGCAGGGCTGCGCAGATCCTGCATCCGAAGCCGCGGCCACGGCGAAAACCGGTTCTGACAGTCGACCCGCGCAGGAGCGCGGGCAGAGACCCGAACATGAGAAAGACCATGAACCCCGCCTCGAAACCGCAGCGCCCCCGCCCCGTCCCCGGCCTGGCCGATGCCGGCCTGTGCGCGGGCGGCCGGCTGCTGGCTACGCTGGGCGCAGAAAGATTGCTAAGCTTGCGCCCCGTGATCGCCGGTCGGGGAGCGCTGCTCCCGTGAGTACCGGCATGCAGATTCGCGCTGTCCGTGGCGGCATCGCCGCCGCGGATGCGGCACAGCGCTATCGCGACAACGGGCCGGCACGCCGAACCGGCAGGCAACCAGTACGACAACCAGTACAACAATCAGGACGGCAGGTGACGGGGCAAGCGAGCTTACTCGAGAGGATCGGTAACGGCGACCAGGCCGCAGTGGCGCAGTGTGTCGAGCGCTACAGCGGACTGGTGTGGTCGCTGGCCCGTCGTTTCATTGCCGTGGAGGCGGACGCCGAGGACGCCGTGCAGGAGATCTTCGTCGAGATCTGGAACACGGCCGGCCGCTTCGATCCATCCAAATCGGCGGAAGCCACGTATATCAGCATGATCGCCCGGCGGCGTCTCATCGACCGGCTGCGCAAGTACCGGCGCGAACCGGACCGGGAAAATCTCGAGGACGTCGAGTACGCCCTGTCCGGCGACGGCCACCGGGCCCTGGAAGCCTCGGCCGAGACGGAGAAGGTGGTCGAGGTGCTGAACAACATGAAGCCGGAGCAGCAGCAGGTGATCCGCATGTCGACCTGGCTCGGCATGTCCCACTCGGCCATCGCCGAGGAGACCGGCATGCCGCTCGGCACGGTGAAGAGCCTGCTGCGGCGGGGCCTGCTGCAGATCCGGGAGCAACTCGGTGAGACGGGCGCCGGCGACGGGGGGGCGTTGTCATGACCGCACGCAACGACGAGATGCTGGACCTCCTGGTGGCCAGGGCCACCGAGGGGCTGTCGCCGGAAGAGGAGCGGGAACTCGAGCGGCTGCTCGCGGCCGACGGCGCGACCGACCCGCAAGACATGGAGCTCGCCGCCGCCGCGGCGACCAATGCCTTCGCCGCCGGCGCCGGCTACGGTGAGGAGATGCCCGCCGGGCTGAAGGAGCGCCTCCTGGCAGACGCCCGCGCGGACAGCGACACGCCGCGCGCGCCGGCCACGGTCACCGATATCGGCAGCCGGGCGCGCAGGAACGAAGGCTCGCAGCAGAGCAGCGGGAGCGGCAACAACGGCCTCGCCGGCAGCACGTTCAACCGGCTCGGCTGGGCGGCGGCGGCAATGCTGCTGGTGGCGCTGCTGGTCGTGAACCGTCCGCTGCCGGAAGAGCCGGGCGGCGCGGATCCGGTGGAGGCCCGTGCCGAGCTGATCCGCGAGGAACCGGGCACGGTGGTGCTGCCATGGAACCCGCCGGACATCGACGAGTATGCGGGCGTCAGCGGCGACGTGGTCTGGAACAACGAGAAGCAGGAAGGTTATCTGCGCCTCGCAGGCATGCCGACCAACGACCCCGTGCGCTCACAGTACCAGCTCTGGATCGTCGATCCGGAGCGGGACGAGCAGCCGGTGGACGGCGGCGTCTTCGACATCCCGGCCGGCACCGGCGAGGTGATCGTGCCGATCCGGGCGAAGCTCGGCGTCATCGATCCCCAGGCGTTCGCGATCACGCGCGAACAGCCCGGCGGTGTCGTGGTATCGGACGGGCCGCTGCTGGTGGTCGCCAGCGCCGGCTGAGCGAGCGCGGGCCGCTCGCTGCCACCGCAAGCCGGCAGGGCCGCCCGCCCCGGGGCGGGCGAAGGTGATCGGCCGGGCCACGGGACTCAGAGGATGGCGGGCTCCGGCTCGCCGGGCGCCGACTGCCCGCCGCCGGTGGTGCGATAGGCTTCGCCCGTACCCTCGGCCTCGAGCAGCCGGGCCAGCTCGGCCGCCTTGCGGCGGAACAGGGACTCCTCGCCCTTCATGCGCATGGCGTGTTCGATGTGAGACAGCGCCCGGCCGTAGTCGCCGGCCTCCTCCGCCTGCCGCGCCAGCGCGTAGTAGTAGTAGGGATTGCTCTCGCGGACCCGCTGGATCTCGTCGAGCCATTTCCCCGCCTCCTCGTCGCGGCCCTGGCGGTGCAGCAGCACGGCAAGATTATTGATGGCGGAGGTATTGTCCGACTCCAGGGCGAGGGCGTGGCGCAGCATCTCCTCCGCGCTGCGGGCGTCGCCTGCCCGCTGGTAGAGGAGGCCCAGGTTCGACCAGGTATCGCTCCAGCGGGGCGCCTCGCGGATGGCCGCGCGGAAATATACCCAGGCACCGGCATAGTCGCCGGCCGCCAGCCGGACCGCACCCAGGTTGTTGTAGAACTGCCCTATCGCCTCGCCGTCGGTGAGCATCCGGCGGCGGCCGCGGGGCTCCTCCGGAAACGGGTAGAAATCCATCACGTAATCGCCCCAGCCGCGCAGGTGGCCGTACACGTTGACATGGCGCGCGGCGAACAGGACGTCGCCCTCCATGTCCCACTGCGGCACCACCTCCACCTGCTGGAAACGGGCGTCGAGGCCGAGTTCGCGGGCCATCGCCACGAACAGGATGGACAGAGACAGGCAGTTGCCCGTCCGGCTGCGGAAGGTTTCTGCGGCGGTGCCGGTGCGGCGCGCATCGTAGTCGATGCCGAGCAGGCCGGGATGCAGCAGCAGGCGCGACAGAGAGCGGACCTTGTGGGTCCGGAAGCGGCTGTCGTCGATGTGGGTCTGGAGATAGCCGAGCATCTCGGGCGTCAGGTCGAGAATCTCCTCGGCGGCGGGCGGCGGCTGCACGGCGGCGACCTGGCTCAGGTAGGGTTCGGGAAGAGGCTGCGGACGCGGCGCAGGGCGCTGGGACTGGACGGTGGCACAGCCGACGGTCAGCAGCATTGCCAGACACCCGGCAAGACTGGCGGCCGCAATGGCCATGCTCTTTCCGGTCCTGAGGACCCTGGCCCCCGTTGGTTGCATCGCCGCCCTCCGCGTCAGGCCGCTCCCCGCCGTTCGGGCCGGCGGATGCCCATGGCGCGCATGCGGTCGGTCAGCGTGGTCGGCCGCAGGCCGAGCAGCTCGGCGGCGCCGCCGGGACCGGAGATCTTCCAGTCCGCATGCTCGAGAGCGGTGACGAGATTCTCCCGCAGGCGCTCCTTCATCTCCGCTTCCGTCAGGAAGGCGCGCGGCGTCTCCGTCTCGTTGCGCGGTCGTTCCTCGCGCCTTCGCTCGCCGGACGCCTCCCCTGCAGGTAGAGACAGATCCAGCCGCAGAACGTTCCCGGCCGAGAGTATCACGGCCCGCTCGATCACGTTCTTGAGCTCGCGCACGTTGCCGGGCCAGTCGTAGGCGCGGATGGCCTCGACGTGGGCGGTGCTCAGCGTCAGCGGCTTGCGGCCGAACTCGCGGCAGGCCTGTTCCAGGAAGTGCTGGGCGATCTGCACGACGTCATCGCCGCGCTTGCGCAGCGGCGGTACCTCGATGGGAAAAACGCCGAGCCGATAGAACAGATCCTCGCGGAAGCGGCCCTGCTCCACGTCCTGGCGCAGGTCCCGGTTGGTAGCCGCGATCACGCGCACGTCCACGGTGCGGGTGACGTCGTCGCCCACCCGCTCGAACTCGCGTTCCTGCAGCACCCGCAGCAGCTTGCCCTGCAGCTCGACGGGGATCTCGCCCACCTCGTCCAGGAAGATGGTGCCGCCGTCGGCGAGCTGGAAGCGTCCGACCCGGTCCCGATGGGCGCCCGTGAAAGCGCCCTTCACGTGGCCGAAGAACTCGCTCTCGAACAGCTCTTCCGGGATGGTGGCGCAGTTCACCTTCACGAGCGGCGCATCGGCGCGCGGGCTGCGCGCATGGATGGCGCGCGCCACCAGTTCCTTACCCACGCCGGATTCGCCCTCGATGAGCACGTTCGCCGGCGTTCGGGCCACGGCCTCGAGCCGGCCCAGCATCGCCTTCAGCACCGGACTCTCGCCGACGATGCGGCCGTAGTTCATGGCCACGTTCACCTCTTCGCGGAGGTAGTCGCGCTCACGCTCCAGTTCCTCGCGCAGCCGGGCGTTCTCGGCCAGCGTCTCGCGCAATGCCCGTTCGGCCCGGTTGCGCTCCGTGACGTCGGTGGAGGCCACCAGTAGTTGCACCACCCGGCCCTTCGCGTCGCGTTCGGACACACTGGACATGATCGTGTCGATCACCCGGCCGTCCCGGGTCACCATCTGCCGGTCGCGGCCGCTGACGTTGCCCTCGCTGATCAGACGCTGCAGCCGGCCGCCGCCGAGCTCGGCGCGGTAGGACTCCGACAGGAAATCGAGGATCGAACGGCCCAGCACCTCCCCGGCCCGGTAACCCATGGTCTTCAGCCAGTGATCGCTGACCTGGGTGATGCGGCCCTCGGCGTCCACGATATGCAGCATGGCCGGCGTGGCCCGGTAGAGCTGACGGTACTTGCGCTCCACCTTCCCCGAGTCGCCGAGCTCCTCGTAGACCGCCACGGTGCGGATATAGCCGCTCTGCGGTTCCTGTTCGATCACGGCGCTGGAGACCAGGAACACTTCTTCCCCGGAAACGGACAGGAATTCCACCGGTTCGTCCACCGCCCGTCCGGTGCGTCTCAGCTTGGGCAGTATCTCCCGCTCGATGCGAGCCGCGCAGGTGACCGTCGTGAAATCCAGCGGCCGGCGGCCGACCAGGTCGCCGCGCTCGTAGCCGAAGCGCTCGCAGAACCGGTCGGTCACGTCGATGAACTTGCCCTCCTCGTCGAGGAGCGCGCCCATCACCGGCACCCGTCGCAGCAGCCGGCGGTATCCCTGTGCTACATCCATGGCCGAAATATACGGAATCCCGTGGATCAGGTCACGGGATTTCGTATTTCACGGATTTCCGTGAGAAGTCATGACGAGGGTAAGCCGCTGTTTTGAAACGAAAACGCGAACTGGCACGGACCGTGCAATGAGACGTGCAATGAGAAATCTGAAAGTCGTGAAGGCCCAGGCCTCCCGACCAACAGTGTTTTCGAGGCGTCCGTTACCGGCCGGTCATTCTCTCCCCCGCCACCGGTAGCCGGGCGCCGACAAAAATCCCGGCGCGAAGCCGGGTTTGCAGGACCCGCGACGGGTCCGTCGGCACCAGTCTCCCCCGCCGGTGCCGACCATCAGGGGCCGGAGGGTGATCCGAGTCGGATGCCCCCCTGCTGAAACGACGGTTATGCCTCCGGCCCCTGTTTTCTTTTCTCACCGTTCCCATCGCTGCCCTGCGCTTCGGCCGCACTACGGCGCTGGTCTGCACCCCGTGACCGGCTCGCGGAGGCGGCATCGCTGATCCGTTGCCGGATGTGGCGCAGCCAGCGCCGGGCCCAGGCGAATTCGATACTGAGTATGGCGAGACCCAGGGGAATGACGATGAACGCGGGCCCCGGCGTCACCAGCATCACGATGCCGGTGATCGCGACGGTGACGCCCACCACGAAGACCACGATGCGCTTCGCGGCCTTGTAGGTGATTCTGGCAGCGTTCTTGATCATTCGGGACTCCCCTGCCCGCCGGGAGCGAGCGCGCATATTGTGCATCAATATGCGTCCGGATTATCGTTGCACCCCATGCGAAGACTCACTCTGCGACTCTGGCTGATGACGGCCTGGCTGTGCCTGGCTGCCGTGCCCGGCCGTGCCGGCGTGCTCGAATTGCAGCAGGCGCTGGAGGGTTCCGGCGCGGCGCCGCTGCTCGGCGAGCGCGAGCCCGTGCGCTTTTTCCTGAGACTCGTGGCCGCCTGCGGCGACGACGAGGAACTCTCCTCGCTGTCCGTATCCATCGCCGACACCCGGCTCGCGCCGGACCCCGCCGGCCTGGACGACGACGGCAGTACCGAGGTCACTCTGGCCGTCTCGCCGCGCCAGCTGCAGGGTATCAACCGGCGCCTGCTCTGTTCGGACAGCGGGGCCGCGGAAGGTTCCCTGAAGCTGTTGCGGGGCGCGTTCAGCGCCACGGCATCGGCGCGCTGCAGCCACGCAGAGCGGGGCTCGCGCCTGCTTTACGCGAGCACCGACGTGGACGTCTCCTACTGGTGCCCGGGCGCGGATCAGCCGCCGGAGGAT
>Ga0102938_10000386_pt1 | contig 32223 bp, 23 predicted proteins | sample SalPonR2_B_D2_MG_FD_84516 | JGI IMG/M metagenome (GOLD analysis project Ga0102938, IMG submission 84516) | Salt pond soil microbial communities from South San Francisco under conditions of wetland restoration - Salt Pond MetaG R2_B_D2_MG | ecosystem: Environmental > Aquatic > Marine >... | reverse complement strand
TTGCTCTCATAACTGCCGGCGATATGGTACCAGCGGCCTGTGATGGGCAGTGCGGTGTGGTTGGCGCACTCGGAATAGGGACAAAATGGGGGAATTAGCATGGAAACCTCCTCTGGGTAAAATGTGTTTTAAAAGTGCTTACACTCTACTAGAGGGGTAATCATGCCTCTGTGCTTCAAATCCCACAGGATTTTAACCATTAAATAAGATTTTTGCGGTACACCCGGTGGGTTTTGTAGATACGGGCGCCAAGTTTTTCGATGTTGCTGACCATCAGGTCGGTGGTTTCGGCTATTTGGGTCATCTCGGCGGAGCGGACTTTGTGCTCCCTGAGGGATTTGGCGATTTCATTGAACAGGATCGCTATTCCGCCGTTTTTTCGGTATTTGGGGAGAATGCCCAGTCCGTTGATTATAAATTTGTTGGTCCGATGTTTTTCCTTGGTAAGGTTCCGCAGGATAAGGGGATTGATTTTTCCGTTCGCCCGTTTGAGGGCCCCTGAGAGATCGGGGAAGGCGAGTACGAATCCCACCAGCTTTTCATCTTTGCGAATTACCTTGATCAGAGACGGGTCGGTGATTTGGAGTAGTTCCTCCATCAGCTGATTCATTTCAGCCTGGGTCATCGGACAGAACTCCTCGTGGTCCTCCCAGGATTCGTTGTACAGTCGGCCGACTTCCTTTGCTATCTGGTGCAGTTCCTGCTTGGTGGATATTTCCGGCACGGTGAAACGGCCCCGCTTTTTTGCAAGTTCGGCAAAGGTTTTGTATTTTTGAGGCAGCATCTGGGTTTTTGCATCGATTTCGGCGCTATAGAAGTCTTTATACTTTACGAAACCCGTCGATTCGAGGAGTTCATGGTAATAGGGGAGGTGGTAATTCATCATGGTCATTGCGGCGGGCTGATCGAAACCGTCAATAAGGATCCCCGCACCGGTAAACCCTGAGAAGCCCTGGGGTCCGATAAGGCGGTCCAGCCCCCGTTTCATGGCCCACTCCTCTGCAAAGGTGAATAACTCCCGGGCGGCCCCGAGATCGTCTTTTATTTCAAAGAAGTAAAATCGGGCATCCCTTTTATTCTGGTACTCGTTAAACTTTTTTGGTTCGAGGAGGGCCATCCGCCCGACGGTCTCCTCTTTGCGCTTTGCGATAAAAAACTCTCCCTCGGAATGTTCAAAAAAGGGATGATTTTTAGAGATAATTTTTTTTATGGTGCGGTTAAACCACGGGACATAGTGGGGATTGTCTTTATACACAGTAAAGGGAAGCTGGAGAAACTCTTTCTCCGCCTGTGTTCCCGGTTTTACGTGCTCAATTTGTACTGCTTCGGTCATCGAGAGTCTCCTTTCCTAGGTTTACAGAAAGCCTTTAAGAGCGTAGGCAAGAGCAACTCCCAGGTAGTTGCCGATAACCCAGCCGGTGACACCGGTGAGTATCCCGCTGACAATAATCTCTTTATTCCGCAATGCCGCAGCGACTACAGGAACAAAGGGCGGAGAAAAGATAAATGCGGTAGAAGTGATAATGTGCGTGTCCACATCGATGCGAAAGAGTGCTGATAAAAGCAGATGTATGCCGGAAACTAGGAAAAGTAGTACCCCGACATAGAGTAAAATCATAGGAGCGGTGAGCACCAGATTCTGAACATTCGCCATAGAACTTACGGTGAGTGAGAATATAAGAATAAGATAGTAGCCCAGCTGAAAGCTGTTTTTCATTCGCCGTACCGCCGGTATGAACGACAGGGCAACACCAAGAGTGGTAATGGTGAGAATTGCAGCCGGTAATGCTGCTGTTTCAGGGAGAAATAGTGTAAAAGAACCGCCGGCGGCAAAGATTAGTAACGCCAGCCCTAGGGCCTTGAATATATCAAGTATCTCACGTTTGGAATAACCGGTAAAGTAGGGGGTAATGGTGTGGTAGTTTCCATCATGGGCGTTGCTTGATTCAAAGGGGGGGAGTATTTTTCTGAACAGCCTGGGAAATAGTGTGATCAACAGAAGAAGGATGAAGCTTGAAATGACCACATCCGAGCCGTGGACCGCTACGTAGGTCAGGGAATCTACGTTGAGGGCGGTACCGATGGCGGCCAGGTTCGGGGTCCCCCCGGTATACACTCCTACAAGCATTCCCGCGACCTTCCATGTGTCCGGTCCTAGAATGTGCATAAAGATAAAGAAGGTGACGGCGGTGCCTATACTGACAGCTACTAATACACAGATGAGGGATAGTACGGTGCGCCGGGCCAGGCTGCGCCATTGGGTGAGGTTGAGGCTGAAGAAAATCAGCGGCAGAGCGAGGGGGACTGTAAAGCTTGCCATTTGCTCCTGCAGCGGGCCGATACCTTCGGGAAGTACCCCGATGTTTCCAATGACAAGCCCTAGGGCATAGGTGATTACAATTGCACCGAGCTTACTCAAATGATTGTATTTATAGGTGAGGGTCAATATCACGGCGGGGGCCAAGAGAAAAAATAGTGTCCATACGGGAAAATCCATAGCGCCTTACCTATAGTCGGGAGGGAGCTCTTTTTACTAAGGTATGGAAACCCCGCTCTTCTTCCGGGCCGGGGTTTCCACTAATCCGATGTACACGGCTGCCGCAGCCTCCGGTGAGAATAAAGTATTTCATTCAGTACCCCTTCCTTGGAATTGCTATGTTGGAATAGAGTATGCATCAGTGGTGAAAAAATCAACCGTTTTTTTTGTCTGAGCAATGTAATTGACGATTAATGTACTGCGGGATACATTGAGGTCTATGATAAAAGATAAAAGGTCAAAAGCTATTGTCCGACGTATGGCACACATTGTACTTCCTGCACTGGTACTTGGTACGGTGTTTTTACTGTTGAATGTGGGCTGTTCCGCCCGCCAGGATGTGGAATTGAGGGCCGACGGGAGCGGCAGTACCACGGTACGCATCGATCTCCACCCTATTTTTGTACAGTATTTGAGGGATTTGACCGCCGGGCTGTCCTCGGACGGTGCCGAGGGCTACGGCCTCGACGCTGAAAATGAAGAAGTATTTAGAATTTTCGACGAATTCAAGATTGCTGAGGCCTTTGCACGGACCGATGGGGCTGTTCTTCAGGATTTTCAACGAAGGGCCCCGGGGCATATACAGTTGACCGCTTCTTTTGAAAATCCGGCTGAGGTACTGCCCTCACCGGAAGGGATAGGAGTGGCGCCGGTGGTGGAGTTCAGCCAAGAGGGAAAACTTCGGACATTGGAGTTCACCCTGACTTCGGAAAATGCAAGCAGCCTCTACGGTTTGCTTGGTATGCAGGAACAGCAGACGATGATTACCTTCGGCCCTCAGCCTGACCCGCTGTCGGAGAGAGAATATATCGATATGATGGTGTACGCCCTCGGCACCTATGCCGAGGAGCACGAACTGAAGAAAGCTCTGCGATCGCAGAATCTGCAGGTAGTGGTACAGGTGGACGGTGAGGTCCTCTCTGCCGAGGGCTTTACCCTGCGGGGCGGCCGGGCAGAGGCGACGATTCCCTTTCTGCAGCCGGCCACACTCTTTGAACCACTGGAGCTGAGCCTGCGCTGGCGGGCGGAGTAAGGCCGCCGGTTTTACGGGGTCCGGGCTCTGTGGGATATGCAATTCCCGCTGCGAAGGGGGTGAACTGGGAACACCCGGCCTCAGGATGAAACCGCCCCCGCCGCTGCCCTTGTTTCCACGGATGCCCCTGTCTTTAGCCCCTTGCCGATGTCCTTTGCTCCGCGGATGCCTCCCAGGTGCGAGGGCCGGGAGCAGGGGCGGGGGCGCTGAATGGGGAAGCACTGCGCACGCTGTTTCAATCTAAATTTTGCGAAGATATATTAAGCCCTGAGAGGCGCCCTGAGAGGCGCCCTGGGCTAAAACTAAGACTAAAACTCGATCTAAAACTCTGAGCGAAGCCCCGGGCTGAAACTCGGGGCTTGCGTGAAGAGGGGCCGGACATCGGATAGGCCGGGGTTAAAGCTGCATTAGCATGTCCTCGTAACTTGGGAAGGGCCAGAGGTCTTTGGCAACGAGCTGCTCGAGAAGGTCTCCATAGCTGCGCACTTCGTCCATTTTTTCGAAGACTTTGTAGCGATAGAAGCGGGCTTGTTCGAAGGAGCCTTCCGGCATGGCCATGGCTTCTGTTAATTGCTGTTCCAGGAGGGCCAGTTCGCCTTCGAAGCTTTTGAGGGCGTCGAGGACCTGCTTGAGAAGGGTGGTCTGCAGACTGACGTCCAGCTGGGGGTCGACGGCGTAGACGGCACTGGCGGTACGGGCGATTTCGCCGGCGTAGCGGTTGACCGCGGGGATGATCGATTTGCGGGCCATAGAGAGCATGATGTTGGCTTCGATGGCTACCTGCTTGCTGTATTTTTCAAAACATATTTCCTGTCGCGATTCGAGTTCTTCGTCGGTATAGATTTTCTGATCTTCGAACAGTTTGACGGCATAGGGTTCGGTCATTTCGGCGATGGCGTCGACGGTGCTTTTGATGTTGGGCAGACCTCGCTTTTCGGCTTCTTCGACCCATTCGTCGGAATAGCCGTTGCCGTTGAAGACGACCCGGCTGTGGGCCTGGTAGGTTTCTTTGACCAGGGCGGCCACGGCATCGTTGATGTTCTTGCCGGCTTGTATGTCTGATTCAAGGCGATCGGCAAATTCTTCAAGTACTCCGGCGACGGCGGTGTTGAGGATGGTGTTGGCCTCGGCGATTGACTGGGAGGAGGGGACCATCCGGAACTCGAATTTGTTGCCGGTGAAGGCGAAGGGGCTGGTCCGGTTGCGGTCGGTCAGGTGCTTCGGCAGCTTGGGCAGGGTGTTTACACCGACTTCCAGGCTGGTGCCGTTGGTGACTTTGACGGGTTTGTCGGCGGCCAGTTTTTCCAGCACATCGGTGAGGATGTCGCCGAGAAAGATCGATATTATTGCCGGGGGCGCTTCGTGGCCGCCCAGGCGGTGGTCGTTTCCGGTGTTGGAGGCGGACATTCTCAGGAGCGGGGCATATTTGTCGACGGCTTTTATTACGGCGGTCAGAAACAGCAGGAATTGTGCGTTGCTGTGGGGGTTGTCCCCCGGTTCCAGGAGATTGTCACCGTCGTTGGTGGCCATGGACCAGTTGTTATGCTTCCCTGAGCCGTTGAAGTCCTTAAAGGGTTTTTCGTGCAGCAGGCAGACCAGGTTGTGGCGGTAGGCGACTTTCTGCAGGGTTTCCATCACGATCTGGTTGTGGTCGGTGGCCACGTTGGCGGTGCTGTAGATGGTGGCCAGCTCGAACTGATTGGGGGCTACTTCGTTGTGTTGGGTTTTGGCCGAGATGCCTAACTTCCAGAGTTCGTGGTTCAGTTCGTGCATAAAGCAGGCTACACGCTCTTTTATGCTGCCGAAGTAGTGGTCGTCGAGCTCCTGCCCCTTGGAGGGGGCGGCGCCGAAGATGGTTCGGCCGGAGATGATCAGGTCGGGGCGTTTGTCGAAAAACTCTTTGTCCACCAGGAAGTACTCCTGCTCGGGGCCGACGGAGGTGATGACTCTGTCGGCGGTGGTGTTGCCGAGGGCCTTGAGGATCCGCATGGCCTGGGTCCCGACTGCTTCCATGGACCGCAGCAGGGGTACTTTTTTATCGAGGGTTTCACCGCGGTACGAGATAAATGCGGTGGGGATATACAGGGTGATGCCGGTTTTGTCTTCCTTGAGGAAGGCTGGGCTGGTGGTGTCCCAGGCGGTGTAGCCCCGGGCTTCGAAGGTGGCTCTAAGGCCGCCGCTGGGGAAGGACGAGGCATCTGGTTCGCCCATGATGAGCTCCGCTCCGGAGAACTCCATGATCACCTTTCCGTCGTCGGTGGGCGAGATGAAGGCGTCGTGCTTTTCGGCGGTGAGGTCGGTGAGGGGCTGGAACCAGTGGGTGTAGTGGGTGGCCCCTCGCTCTATGGCCCAGTCTTTCATGGCGCTGGCAACTACTTCGGCTACTTCGAGGGAGAGTTCTTTTTTGCCGTTTTGAACCGCTTTCAGATCTTTGTAGATCGGTTTGGGCAGTCGCTGCCGCATCACGCTGTCGTTGAATACGTGGATGCCGTAGATTTCTGTTAATGGTGTTTTGCTGTAATCTGTGTCTGTGTGGTTCATGTCTGGTTCTCCTGTTCTCCTCTTTTCTCTTCTTCTTTTACTTCGCTAGAATATTCTTTTGGAATATCCTTTTTTGGGGCCCCGGATTTTTCCGGTTCAGCGAGGTGTTATTAATATTCTGCAAAATTCGTGCCATGTTTTATTTTTTCATAAAATAGAGGTGAGATGGAGGATAATTTTTCATTTTTTTTAAAATGGAGGGGTGTGTGAGAGGGGGTTCTTGGGAGTTTAAGGGAGTTTAAGGGAGTTTAAGGGAGGGTGCGAACTTTTAGAGGAGTTTGTGGGTTTTAAAGGTGTTCGAATTTCGGCTGTTACCGGTATTTTTAGCATTTTTTCTAAGAATTTTTAGAGAGATGATACATTTATGTAGTCTTTCCATATTATTCCTACATTAATGTAGGCTCGTAATATTTTTACTACATATACGTAGTTTTATGCGGGAGGGCAAGGGGGAGTAGAGAGCGGGGAGGTAGGTGTGCGGCGGATGCGTGAAGTAAAGGCTGGATGGTGGTGGCTGTGTGAAAAAGTTTGAAATGAATAAAAAAGTGTAGTAAATGCGGGTATGTTCATTGTTGGGTATTTTTTATGTAATATACTTTGTACTTTTTTACAAAGTCCGAGGGTCTGTAACTCATTTTTGCCTGGCGGAGGCCTGGATCTCCGAGGTCCTGCTCTCTGTTTATGTACATATAATGCCGCGGCAACATTGATGCAAAGGAGCGGTTCACAAACTGGTAGATGCCTTTATACTCTGAGAGGGCTTTTTCAAAGTGAATTGCAAAATAGCGTCCTTTGGCTAAGGGTTCTCCTAGTGAGTATGCTGCCGGTTTTCCATCTACATAGGTGAGACAGCCGGTAAGATTAAAATCTGTCATTTGTTCAATTGCTTCTCGGGCTGCATCCATATCACCAAGTTCTTCTCTGCCTTCCGCCCATTTTTCCAGTACTTCCATGGTATCATAGCGGTTTTCTGTGGTGATCCGTTTTTCTTCGTAGCTGTAGTTATTTATGAAGGCGTTCACCAGGTTTCGCTTTTTGTGCAGTTTTTTGCCGGGGAGGGCTGCTAAATCTTTTCGAAAATACAGATAGTCGAAGTTGTCACGGTCTTCTTGAACTACAAATCCGTTTTTTTCTAGTTCTATTCGGTCATGTTCTACGGAACTTTCGGAGAGGTTTTTTAGATAGTCGTGGGTTTCAAATAGTTGTTTGAGGGTTTTTAGGTTGTTTGTGCCGCAGGGGAGCATAAAAAATTTTTGGTTTTTGTCGTCTTTTCCTGATATTACAATGTGCTCATCCGGGAGTGTCGAGAGGCTATAGTTGTAGTGGTTTCGAAATAGATAGAGGTTTGCAAAGGTGAACTCTGAGATTCCGTCGGGCAGCATGGCAAGCCGGGGATGTAAGTCTTTCTGCATGGTCCAGTCGATTGGTGCATAGTCGGGGTAGTTTGGTATCATTGTATTAAGATAGTGTTTTTTTCATACCCTATCAACCCAGTTTTACGAACCTTGGTGCCAATTCAACTATAACTATTTACTATTAGGAAAATTGATTTTTCATATTTTTCGAAGAATGTAAAATTAAGACCTTTTCTTTTTGAGGTAGTTAGTTATTCTAAATGGCGCTAATCAAAAACACCAATGTTCGTAAAACTGGTAGGACAATGTTTGAAAACACTATATAATACCCCCATGACTCACACATACGACAGAAAATGGTTAAGCCAAGACGTGTTAGATCGATTTCTCAGATATGTGCAGATAAACACAACCAGTGATCAGCACATTGCAGAAATACCCTCCACTAAAGGGCAGTGGGACCTCCTGCGCCTCCTCTACAAAGAATTACAGGAGCTGGGAGTAGACGATCTTTCTCTGGACGAGCACGGTTATCTAATTGCCCGGGTTAAAGCCGCCAAGACTGATTCAGCTAGGGCTGAGGCACCATGCATCGGGTTGATGGCACATGTGGACACCTCCGGGGATATGTCCGGGGAGGGGGTAAAGCCGCAGATTCATGCCGATTACAAGGGGTCGGATATTGAAACAGGGAACGGCTATACCCTAACGGTAGCTGAAAACCCTGCACTCGCGAACTATGTAGGCGATACGATTATAACCAGCGACGGGACCACTTTACTTGGAGCCGATGATAAAGCCGGTGTAGCCTTGATAATGACAGCACTTAAATGGTTTAAGGAGCATCCCGAAATCGAACATGGTCCTTTTGAAATTATTTTTACCCCCGATGAAGAAACCGGAAAGGGAATGAACCTTTTTCCGGTAGAATCGCTTACATCCTGTTGCTGCTACACCTTCGACGGAGGGGAGCGCGGCATTATAGAGAGTGAATGTTTTAATGCATACATCGCGAAAATAACCTTTACCGGAAATGTTGTGCACCTGGGAAGTGCCCGTGGGAAGCTTGTAAACGCCCTTACGATGGCCGGTAATTACGTTACAATGCTGCCAAGAAATGAATCTCCCGAGGCTACCGATGGTCGCTATGGCTATTATGCACCCTTTGAGGTAAAGGGCGGGTTGGATAAAGGGGAATTAACGGTATATTTGCGTGATTTTGAGGTAGAGGGGATGCAGCGCAGGGTGGAACTGCTGCACACTCTGGCAAAAACAGTCGAGGATTTGTTTCCCGGCGGTTCAGTGGAAGTTCATGCAAAAAAAATGTATACCAATATGAGGGAACATATTGCAATAAATCCAAAGATCATGGATTTGTTAGAGGATGCTATCAGGCAAACCGGAGTAGAGCCGGAGCGGACTATTATTCGTGGAGGCACGGACGGTGCGCGCCTAAGTGAGATGGGTATTCCCACGCCGAATGTGTTTACCGGCGGGTACAACTTTCACAGCAGGTTTGAGTGGGCTTCTCTCTCCACCATGGTAGAGTCCGTAGAAACCGCAATAAATCTTGTTCGCTTGTGGGCTGATCAGCAGGTTCCCTAAAGACTAAGGGCGTTGTTTCTGAGCCGTTGTTTGTAAGCCGTTGTTTCTGAGCGCTCTCCTTGGGGCCTTGAGGGATTAAGGCCCCAAGGAGATGTTAAAATAAAATTTTGAAGGCGCCTCGTTTAAAAAAATCAAATTGCTCTCAATTTCTTTGAACTCGATTATCTCTCGTGCTATAGTAAAGGCATATGAGGTACAACACATGAAAATAGTAGATAAGAAACTTTATATTAGAGCTTTTGTAGTTATTTTACTTCTTTTTATTGTTGCCTTGCCTTCTTTTACTGAAGAGGTGCAGGGGGAAATTGTATATATCGAAGGTTCAGTTGATATTTATCGAGACGGATCAAAACTGGATTGGCGTTCGGTTGATATTGGAACGTATTTGGAACAGTACGATATGGTGGAAACCGGAGAAGACGGTCTTGTAGAGATTCTGCTTTCACAAGCAGGTGGTGGAGCAACAGTTACGGTTGATCCGGATACCTCGTTTTATTTTGATGTAGAAGATACTGAAGGCCCACGCAAAACCGAGTTTGCCGTATTGGCGGGATCAATGGCTTTTAAGGTAAAGAAGTTATCGGGAAACGAGGCTTTTCAGGTACGTACCGAATCGGTGGCTATGGGAGTTCGGGGTACCGAGTTTGAGGTTTCTATCGCGCCTGAAGGAAGTGTGTTGTGCACCACAAGAGAGGGGCTGGTTGAGTGTAAGACGGAAGATAAGGCACAGGCGTATGCGAAGCCGGGACAGGTCGTTGAAAAAATAACCAAGAAAAACCTTAGTACAGCTCAGGTTTCGGTGGAACAACTCGATGCGTATCGTTCAGATTGGCAACAGGATCGGGAGGAAGTATTCAAACGGGGTGCCCAAACCTTTATCAAGGGCTATGGCTTGCAATATCAGAAGGTAAGACCCAGGTTTATGCAGGCCTACGCAGAGCTTATAAGGGTTGAATCAAAACTAAGGCAGGTAGAGAAAGCCGGCGGAACGGGTAGTACCGGCCGGCTCTTTAAGATAAAGGGAGAAGTAAGCCCGGCGGTGGTAAAAATGCGCAGTATTCTTCCAATGTTTGAGCATGTGTTTTTTAGATTACAGATTCTTTCCGATTATCATGATAGGGGTTATGGACAGGGTATGATTTCAGGTAGCACAAGTTCAGCTGATTTTTTCTCTGATTTCAGTCGTTCAGAGTTCGGCATGAAGCGGCGCCTCTCTCAAACTTACTATCTGTTACGCTTGTTTCAGAAACTTCATGATCTTACCGGGGGCGGTCCTTCCTTTATGGACTCTCCCTTTGAAGATGAAGGCGGAATGCCTGAGGGAAATATGCCCGAGGGGTTTGGGCAGTCGCCTTTTTAGGCAAAATAGGTTATACTATAATAGAAATTGTAAGTAAAGCGGAGGAAAACTGTTTTACAGTATGCAAGATGAGGGGTAAAAGTCTTATTCACAGTAAATTTTTCTCAAAAATGATTTCTCCGTGGGCAACGGTGATGTTACTGGCGGGGATTTTTATGTACTCATCCTGCGAAAACCAGGCTTTTTTACCACCCTATCAGCCTGAAGAGCAAGTGTCCGTTAAAACGTCCATTCAAAATGGTGAGATACTGCTGAGCAGCCAAACGGTACAATTAAATCTTGAGTATGATCAGGCATCTGAAGTTTCTCCGGATTACCTGGAATTAGAAATTTTTGATCGAAATAGAAACAGCCTCGGAATTCAAACTATTGAGGGGGATGCACTGTTTGAACCTCTGCCGTCGTTGACGCCGTCGGAGGATAAAGAAGGCTTTTTTATACTTCAGATGCGTTTGTATGATATAAATGATGAGATTCTTCAGGAAAGGGAAATCCCCTTTTTTAAAGTAGACTTGATCCCCCAGATTTCTCAGATCGAAGTATATCCTCCCGACAGCCTGCATCCGGAATCTACAGGCTTACTGGTCCCCTCTGTAAGCGGCGGCGGAGATGATGTGTGGGTGCGATGGAAGATGGGGCCGGTTCTTCTGGATAAAGGGCCTCTATCGGAGTTTGAAGATGGCTATAAATGGACATCTCCGGAAAAAGAAGGGGTCTACAGTATTACCCTTGAGGCTTTTCCTGTAGCTCCCCCGGAGGAAGAGGGAGATTTCTCTTTTGACTCCTCTATTAAATCGGAAGTACAATTTTATGTGCAGGAACGGAGGGGAAGTCGTTCCGGCGAGCTGGGGCCGGAATCCTCTTATCATACACTACTTCACTTCGACGGCTCCTTCTATAATACCGGTACTGAGGTTGCCGACTTCTCAAGGATAGAGTCTCCACTCCTTTCAGTGAGCGACGGACTTTTTGGATACTATTTTTCACCTGTGGATGGAGTAAAAAGTGAGGCTGGTGGTTTTTCTTTTCCGGCCCCTGCAGAACTGCAACCTTTCACTCTCACGTTTCAGGGAATACCTTCGAGGGATATTCAAGAGGATGCGCACATTTTTTCTTTTCAGGGCAGTAACGGAGAGGATATTCTGCAGCTAGTAACCGATAGTGTTGGGAATCCCCTGCTCTACAGACCAGATACCGGTGGTGTCCTTCACAGTCCCTCCGACTTTCCTTTCCGTAATTTGCGGGAACTTTCTATATCCTTTATACCCCAGGGTGATGAACTTGTTACTGTAAAATGGTATCGAAATGGGCGTATGGTCAGTAGAGGGGTTATTTCAAGTTCACTGTTTCCCCAGGAGACGTGGTACGGCGTGCAGTTAGGCGGTGAAAAGCCGCAACAGGGAAAAACCGGGTTTGAAGGGCTTTTTGATGAATTTGGGTTGTACTATCGGAATGAAGAACAAAATCCCTCCGAGGATACCCGTATATACCAGAGATGGATCCAGCGTGAGTTTGGCGAACGGGATGTATTGAAGGTTGATGGCTTTGAGGATACTCCGGAGGATGCCCTTGTGGTGGAACAGGACCAAATTTCCGCCGAGGGGGCCAACGAGAACAGTGAGGCCAACGAGAAAAGCGAGACCGGAGAGGCCGGCGATGGGGATTCAGGGGCGGACCCGGAGGTGGTAAAACTGCTTTCAGAATTTGAAGAAAGCTGGGACAAGGTCGGTATGATTCTTTATTTTGAAGATGCCGGCGATCTTCGAGGGGGGGGCATACTTATCGGCCCGGTGGGTTCCTCAGATACCCCTGGTACACACAACGCGAACAGTGCCGCCGGAGAGCAGGTCGAGTCCGGCTCTGAGGCGGTTACAGGAACGGTGTCCGAGACGGCCAAAAAGGCTGGCTTGGATACGAGTGATAAGAGTTCAATGTTGAGAATCGGATTCGACGGTTCTGTAAGTCCCCCGAGTGGGCCGAATACTTCACAAGGGGAAGCTCAAGAAGAGACCCAAGAAGGAGTTCAAGAAGAGACTCAAGAGGGGCTTGGAGAAGCCTCTGAAACTGAAGATGAGTCTGCTGTGGGGGGGGCTCTGGAAGTAACCTTTAGTTCTGAAGATTTTCTCAATAACAATGTGGTAAAGCTTGCACTGACCCGTGAAAATGGCGAAGTAGTGGTTTCTACTGCCGACGGAAAAGAGATATATCGAACCGATGAGTGGCAGGGTAAAAGTCTTAAAGCGGAGATTACTCATAGCAGAGGGTACGAGGGATTGGAGCGCGGACAGTTAAGAATAAGCGAGTTGCTGTTGCTGCGTGATTTATCCACATTCAAAAACTATTATTAAGAATAGCTGTGCTTCAAAAATTTTGATGTCGGAAAGTGCCGAAATTGAAGCAGAGCTGCGGATAAGTTAGTTACTAATTACATGAGACACTTAAATTTTTTTACGCGGTGTATGTTCGTTTTTGTGCTGTGCACAGCAGGAACAGCTGCTCTTTATGCACAGGAAGAGCCCGAGCATACTGTTACAGTTCACCCGGTTGAGGCTAATGAATTTCCTCTCTCTTCAGATGGATTGGTTTTATTTCAGCACAAGCTGGAACACCAATTTACACTGCTGGGGAACTTTCAAATTGACCCGCCCGGAAACACAAGCTCGGATACCAGCTCGGATATAATGCTCTTTACCGAGATAAAAGAGTATGCAATTGAATCGGATGGGGATGTCGGTTTTATTGTACGACTCGAAATTCTTCACTCACTGAAACATAGAGGGGAGAGGACCGGTCAAAAGGATGAGTGGATAGAGGTCAAAACTCTCGGTACAGGAGAATCCTCCTTTGCTGCTCTTTTAAGTGCTGTTGAGCATGGTGTCGAGGAGTTTCGACGAAAATTGCTTCAAAGTGCCCTGCTTGCTCCGGGGATGAGAGTACTTGATTCTTTTGCAGGACGGGTAATTATCAATCAGGGCGAAGGTTCCGGAGTAAAGCGGGGGTATGAGTATAAGACAGATTCCGGCGATGCCGCTTTGCTTAAGGTGGCTGCTGTGTATCCGGAGTTGGCGGAGGCCCATGTACTGTACGGTCGTGATATACTGGTAGAGGGTGCCCTTCTTGAGAAGACCGGAAAAATTGGCATGCGATGGGCGCTTGAAGGAAGTTATCATCAGCAGTTGAATGATGAGGAGGGGGCGAATACTCATCGAGGTGGAATAACGTCACGCGTGTATTTTGACAGAGGATTTTTTTCTCTTTCGCCGATGATTAAAACAGATATACTTTTCAGGGGAAGCAATAAGAACAGCGATATTCATGCAGGCAATGAAGGTAAAGAGGCGGCATTTTTTCAACTTGGTTCTGCGGTAAACTGGCATGCAGGCCGCTTTATGGTGTGCCCCGCGGTACTTGCGGGGGTTGGTGTTCTTATAGAGAATTCAGATGAAATTTATTGGGGCGGTTCCATCGAATTAGGATTGACCTGGAGAATCAACAGAAGGTTCTTTTTGGTAGGTGATATCGGCGGAAGCGGCTGGTATTATACAGGGGCGGATTTTCAAAATGCAAGATTTCTTTCAATGGGTGTAGGTTTTATGCTGAAATATTGAGTTTTAGTGTAGTATAGTATTAGTATTGATAATGATGGGCTTCCAAAAAAACTGTAAAAAGCGAGGGATTATGAAAGCGAAAGGTGTTATAAAGTTAGTGGGAATAGTGATGGTGCTGGCGGTTTTGATATCGTGTGCTTCAGCTCCATCTTCATCAGGTAAAGTGCAACCATCCCCCCAGCCGACGGACTCTCCAATGTACTACGGAACGGGGACGGGTTCTTCCCAGACGGCTGCTATGAACAGTGCAAAGATGGCCGCTGTTCGAAAGGCGGTGCAGGATGCGGTTGGAGCGCCGACTGCTCTGGCAAAGAAAGAGCAGATAGAATCGCTTTTTTCAGATGAAGAGAATGCAAATAGTTTTGTGTACAACTCCTCTGCAGAAATACTTGACCGTGGAGGGAGTGATGGAAGCTTTACCGTGACATTAGGAGTTCGGATCAATCTGGAGACGGTTACAAATCTCTTAAGGGCGAACGACATTTATGGAAATATGGTCCTTCCCCAGGGTGGAGAAGTAACGCTCCTCGATCAGGAGCCACCGGCGGGGATAGCAAAAGCCGAGGTTGAAGAAGGCAAGGCAGCTGAGCAGCAGCCGGCGGAGGCAAAAGCCGAGGCTCCCTCAGAAAAACTTGACCCCGAACAGGCACAGATTATCAAAAATATTGTCGATAATTTAGTATATATGGTCTACTTCAATGAAGAGACGGAGGATGATCCCTTTTTGGCGAAAACTGCGGTTGGAATGGCCAACAAGTATCTTGCCCAAAATGGAATGGATTATGTGGACATGGAGCAGGTTGAGCGTATAAAAGAGGACCAAATGGCGGCCTACGAGGCGGAGACCGGTAAGGGAGTAACCGTTCTGCAGTGGATTGCCGGAAAACTGAACGCGGATATCTATATCGAGGTGTCGGTTGATGCCCAGACTGAAACAAAGAAAAGCCGTTACTACGGTAGTGCCAGTGTGAGCCTTAAGAATTTTGACGCTTCTACCGGGGCAGGGCGGGGAACCGCTTTTTATCAGACGGTACCGCCGGCTATGAGTACCGTCAGTACCGACGATGCACTGAATAACGCCGTCGCCTCGGCAACCTATAAAGCGATGCAGGAGGCTTTGAAGCAAGCGCAAAACTATACCGAAAAAGAGCTGCGCCAGGGCATTAAATATCAGATTGTCCTCCAAAACACCTCCGACGCCCGGGCCATGCGCGATTTTATAAAAAGAATGGAACGTAAAGTACAGGAGATTAAGCGACTCTCCTATTCGCCCTCCGAGGCAAAATATGAAGTTCGTTTTATTGGAAAAATTAGCGACCTGGAAGATCTTGTGTATGATGTATCCGAGTCGGTCGACGGGATGGAAGGTGTTTATCTTGTATATCAACGGGGTAACTCCATTACCTTCGATACAGGTATGTAATACGGGCAAGTAAAATAAAAGTTTTTAGAGGAGCTGAGAGTAATGACTAAGAGAGCAGGATTAAAACTAACCCTAATTGTTGCCGTGTTGACCCTTTTGTTGGGGTGTGCGAGCTCACCCTCGGATTCACAGGACGGCGGCGGTGAAGATATGCCCGGCTGGGTGACCAACCCGCCGGCGGATACGGCAGAAGAGATGTATTTTGTGGGGGCGGGATCGGATTCAGACGGCAATGAAGCAGCTGCGCGTCAGCAGGCGGCGGCGGACCTTGTCTCCTCGATTACACGTTTTCTCGGTGTGAGGGTGACCAGTGACACTACAGTAGAAGCGAAGGACTCATTGGACCAGTTTACCTCTTCGCTCTCACAAACAATTACCGAGAAATCCGATGCGCGACTCAGCAGCTTTACCATTGAGGACACCTACATTGAATATCGGGGGAACCTGGTAAACGTATATGTATTGGGAGAGTATGATAAAGATGCACTGTTGGAGGAAAAAGCGCGTCTGCAAGCCCTTTTTGAGGAGCAGCAGGAAGCAGTTTCCGGGCCTGAGCTTGAGGGTGATCGATTAGCTTCGCAAAAAAAATACTACGATGCGGCGGTCCAGTACCTGACTGCGGCAACTGCTGCCTATAAATCGGGTATAGACAATGCTGATATAAAGTATGAACGCAATATGACCAAAGCTCGTGAGGTAATCTCAAAAATTGAGCTGAATAAGCTGAATGACGACCTTACGTCAAATATAAAAGAGCCCTTCAGCACCCCCTTCAGGCTTTTGGTTACCAGCCAGGACCTTCCCGGGGGGGAAGGAATAGGCGGTGTGCCGATTAAAGTGGTGTACAAAGAGATCCGTTCGAACGGCCGGGCCCGGATGGCCAGGGAAGTTGTGGCCACCGACGGTCTGGGAAAGGTCGAATTTACACGGCCGGCTCCCCAATTTGTAGGACGGGAGCAGCTGAGTATGGAGCTCGACTTCTCAGCAACCCTTGAGGCGCTTGAGGAGGTACCCGACTCGCTTTACCCGCAGCTTGAAGCGGTTGAAGATTTGATCGCCGACAAAGAGGTAAAGTTTAGCTATACCGTGGTATCGAAAGCCCGGGAGATTCCCACGGCAATCATGATTGCAGATATGGACAACGGAGGCACCACCTTAGACAAAACAGAAACAGCCTCGGGTGTACTGGAAGTCCTTTCGAAAGAAGGGTTTTCTGTTGGTACCCTTCCTGTGCAGACTGCCTTGCTCCAAGGATCCGATTCGCAGCTCATTGAGCAGGTAAGCTCCCAGTACGAAGGGCGTTACGAGCGGGTGGTGTTCGGGACTGTAAGCATCAGTGATTTTCGTGAAGACGGAAGCCGTTATATGGTAAAGGTATCGGGGAACATAAAAGCGGCGGACCTAGAAACCGGCGAGATACTCTACTCATCGGGATCGATGTTTAAGTCTGCCCTCGGTCAGAATCTCCAGAGCGCCATGTCGGCGGCCTTTAAACAGTTTGGAAAAATGGTAGGAGAGTCCTTAACGATGAGTTTGCCGTAAGGGGCTGTCTGAAAGTAACTCCAGGAGCGGGAAGGGATCATTTGAAATGATACCGACCGCTCCTTTTTTTAAAATTCGGAGGGCGATTTCTATTTCATCTACCGTCCAGGAAATAAAGGGGCGACCCAACAGCCGGTGATACACAAAGTTTGACCAGGAATTGATACGTTCGTGGTGCGGTTTCAGTGCCTGCCCGCCGGTGTAAAAAAAGCCCCATCCGTGTCGCAGAATCCAGGGGACCGCCTTATGGGCACTGTAAATATGGGCTATAGGCACACCGGGGTTTACCTGGGAAAATTGCCGTAAAAGCGAGGGGTTAAAGGAGGAAACCATAACCCTTTCCTGCATATTGTAGGCTTTAATACAGGCGGCAACACCCTTGGCCAGTCCGTGGTCCTCCGAATCCATCTGCTTGAGTTCCACATCAAAGTACAGCTCCTTCCCAAACTCCTCAAACAGCTCTTCCAGCAGCATAATTCTGGTTCCGGCAAACTCGGAGCCGAACCAGCCCCCTAGATCGAGGTTCATAAGTGTGGTATAGGAGGTTTCTTCCACAATCAGGTCCTCTCCGCTGGTGCGTTTTAGGTTATGATCGTGGGTCAGTACCAGTTCGCCGCTCGCGCAGCGGTGTACATCAAGCTCTGCTCCGGGTATTCCGGCCTCCACACAGGCGGAAAAGGCGGGCCTGGTATTTTCAGGTGCCCTGCTTGAGTACCCTCGATGACCAAATACATAGGGCTGCGGTGCACCGGGAAACAGTAGAGGCTTCACTCTTCCGCCTCCCTGCGGGGCTCTCCATCAGTTTTTCCCTCGGTCTCTCCGTTGTTTTGCAATTCATTTTTAAGCGCTGCCAGTTGCTCATCCACACGTGTGCGGTCCAGCTCTTCCTGCAGCGAATCCGGCTTCCCCGCCACCGATTCAAGGGCCGCTAGAAGTTGCTCCGGATCGATCCGCTTCTCCGGAATCATCGACTCTAGTGTATACCGCCCTTGGACATCGCGAAACTCCCGCAGTACCTCCTGCTCTTCTGACTCCAGTCTCTCGAGCACCCGCTCAGCCTCCAGTGTTCGCTGTTCGGCCTGCTGTGCCAAGTCCTCTCGTCCCTTTTCCCGGGCCAGCCGGACCCGTTCTCGCCACCTGTCGACCTCATGACGCTGTTCGCTCAGCGCTCCGCGGGTCTTTTTCAAAGTGGTGATGAGTGATAGTAAATATTCCCGGGTAGCCTTTTCTACATTATCCATGGGAAAACTGTACCACGATTGTTGAAAATCTCCAACTCCCCAATTGAGAAACTATTCGATTGGGAAGGCCAGTTGATATGGGGAAAACTCTATTCTATACTGAGGTGCTGTGAAAGAATTACCTTACGATACAAACGATCCGATTATGGCCTTGGCAACCCCCTGGGGTGAAAGTGCGCTGGCGATTATCCGTGCTTCCGGGGAAAATGCGGTCAATCTGACGGCGAGCGCCTTCTCCCGTCCGGAGGTCCTTAAAGAAGCGGGCCACGCCACAATGGTCCATGGATACATCCAGGACCCGGAGCGCATCGACGAAGTAATGGTTTCGGTGTTCAGGGCCCCCCATGGCTATACCGGCGAGGAGGGGGTTGAAATCACCTGTCACGGCAGCCTACCGGGAATTCAGAAAATAATGGAGGCACTTCGGGGGCGGGGGTTTCGTGATGCAGCCCCCGGAGAGTTTACCCTGCGGGCTTTCCTCAACGGGAAAATGGACCTGACCAGGGCTGAGGCGGTGCGGGAAATCATTGCCGCCAAAAGTCGCCATGCCCAGACTCTGGCGCTGAATCGCCTCTCCGGAGCACTTCGACAGAGGATCGACGAGTTAAAGGGGAGGCTGAAAACGCTGCTGGCGGCGGTGGAGGTCCAGCTTGATTACCCGGAAGATGAAATGGAAGCTGCCCCGGTTCTCTCCTTTGAGAAGCTCCATGAGATAGGCTCGGGCCTTCAGCAACTGCTCGGCACGTACCGCACCGGCAGGCTGTATCAGGAAGGGGTACAGGTAGCCTTGAGTGGAGCAACAAACGCGGGTAAGTCATCCCTGTTTAATCTGTTTTTGCGTGAGGACCGCTCGATTGTCTCGGGTATCCACGGCACTACCAGGGACTACATCGAATCGTGGATCACCCTCCGGGGGGTGCCGGTTCGGCTCTTCGATACCGCCGGATTGCGGGACCCCGAACACCCGGTAGAAGCGGAGGGAATCAAACGCAGCGGGCGGGTGATCGAAAGCGCCGCCCTTGTTGTGTACATGGTAGATGCGACGATAGGATTAAGTGGGGCGGAACGGGCCGATTTCGAGAAAAAGAGAGCCGACCCCCGCTATCTCTTTGTGTGGAATAAGACGGACCTGGCTTCCGGGCCGGTACCCGAGGGCTGGATACCCGTCAGCGCCGAAAAGGGAAGTGGCTTTGAGCAGCTGGAGGAGGAAATAGGGCATCGTATTCTCGGCGGCGAAGGGGCAGGTGGTGACCTGCTGATCGACTCGACCCGGCAGCAGAGATTATTGGAGCGGGCCCTGGCTTCCCTGAAGGAAGCTGAAGGGGCGGTGGAAAGCGGTGTGCCCTTGGATTTTGTAGCGGCGGACCTGAAAGACGCGATGGATGCTTTAGGAGAAATAACCGGCGAAGTAACCTCCGCCGATATTCTAAACCAGATTTTCGGCGATTTTTGTGTAGGAAAATAAGTGAGTAAATGGATATGGATGTAGATGCAATTGTAATAGGGGGAGGCCATGCCGGTATCGAAGCTGCCTTGGCCCTTGCCCGCCTAGAGTGTAAGACCATGCTGATTACCCAGAGCCTTGACGCCATCGGACGGCTTTCGTGTAATCCCGCTGTGGGCGGGCTTTCCAAGGGGAACATGGTCCGTGAGATCGATGCTCTAGGAGGAGAAATGGGCCGGCTGATAGATGCGACAATGATTCAGTTCCGGGTCCTCAACCGGAGGCGCGGACCGGCGGTCCAGGCCCCCCGTGCCCAGGCGGACAAATTTTCCTACAGCCGTCTTGCCAAGGAAACCCTGGAGCAGCAAAAAAACCTGCATCTGTTCCAAGACACGGTTACCGACTTGCTGGTCAACGAATACAGCGGCGCGGTGGAAGGGGTTGTTACCGAACGGGGCCGCCGATTCAGCAGCCGTACCGTTGTAATGACCACCGGGACCTTTATGGAGGGAAAGGTGTTTATCGGCCGGTATGAGGGGTCCTCGGGGAGGCTTGGGGAGCCCGCGGCGGTTGGGCTTGGAACAGCGCTGCGGCGACTGGGCTTTGAGGTGGGGCGGCTCAAAACTGGGACCCCGGCACGGGTGCGCCGCAGCTCTATCGACTTCAGCAAGCTGGAGGAGCAGCCCGGGGATGAAATAATGCAGCCCTTCTCCTTCGGTACTGAAAAAATCGCCAGACCCTCCGTGCCCTGCTATATCACCTTTACCAATGATGCGACCCATCAGATTATCAGAGAAAATATGAGTCTCTCTCCGCTGTACGGCGGTAAAATAGTTGGGGTAGGCCCGCGCTACTGTCCTTCTATCGAGGATAAAGTGGTCCGCTTTCCCGACCGCGATCGACATCAGATCTTTGTTGAACCCGAGGGCCTTGGGACCGAGGAGATGTACCTGAACGGAATATCCTCATCGCTGCCGGAAGAGGTGCAGGAGCGTTTTATCCGCACCCTGCCGGGGCTTGAGAATGTGGAAATAATGCGGCCCGGCTATGCAGTGGAATACGATTATCTAGACCCGCGGCACCTCTTACCCTCCCTTGAGTCCAAGCGGATGGAGGGACTTTTTGTGGCGGGCCAGACCAACGGCACCAGCGGCTACGAAGAGGCGGGTATCCAAGGCCTGCTGGCCGGTGTAAACGCCGCAATGAAAATGCGCGGCCGCGGGCCGCTGGTGCTCAGCAGGGCGGAGGCATACGGGGGAGTTCTGGTGGACGACCTGGTGACCAAGGGCACCAACGAACCCTATCGGATGTTCACCAGCCGGGCGGAATACCGCTTAAACCTGCGTCATGAATCGGCGGACGTGCGGCTGCTGGAGAAGGCCTACAAGCTCGGTCTTCAGAGTGAAGCGGCCTATCTGCGGCTGCAGGACAAACTGCAGGAGGTAGAGGAGATTCGGAGTTTGTTGGAGAAACGCCGGCTGAAACTTAAGGAGGACCTCTCGGGGAATCTTTCTCCGGAAGATAAGGGGGCCTGGGAGGCACACAACGGAAAAACCATGCTGCAGCTACTGAAAATGCCGGAAATTGATATTGATAAAATCTCCGGCTTTGTGCCGGAACTGGAAAATTACCGCCGAAGCCACCTGGAGCATGTGGAGCTGGAGGTTAAATATGAAGGGTATATTCGCCGCCAGCAACAGCAGGTAGACCGCTTCCAGCGACTTGAGAATATGCGCATTCCCGAAAGCTTTGATTATGATGCTGTGGAGGGGATTTCCTCGGAATCACGGGAGAAGTTCAAACAGATCAGGCCCATATCCGTAGGGCAGGCATCTCGAATCTCCGGGGTTCGTTCCTCGGATGTGGCGGTGCTTATGGTAGCATTGGGGAATCGATGATGAGGGTTTCAAAATTTCTTTTTCCTGGGGTTTGTAATTGAGTGGGCTGCACAGTGGGGACCTTGATGTGCTCCGGGAGGGGCTTCAAATGCTGGGGCTGCCGGCTGAAACGGAGCACCTCGACTGGTACGGCCGTTATATCAGCGAGCTTCAGCTGTGGAACCGGAGGGTCCGTCTTATATCCGGTACCCCCAGGGATATCATCATTCGACATATCCTTGACTCCCTCTCGCCGTGGAAACAGCTGGGTGAGTATGTGCAGCGCCTCAACTCACAGCAAAACGTAGACCCCACGGCACCTGCACGCCTGGAGGTTGTCGATGTAGGTTCGGGGAACGGCTTTCCCGCCTTGCCCCTGGCCGGGTTGGTTCTGCAGGGCATACTGCCGCCGGTCCGGTTTTTTCTGGTTGAACGGAGCGCAAAGAAATCCGCCTTTCTTCGATCGACCGCCGGTATCCTCGGTGTGTATGAGGGAGTAAGGGTGGAGGAGAGGGACGTGGGACAGATGGCACGAAGATTTCCGCTGGTCCTCAGCAGGGCCTTTATGCCGGTATCTAAGGCCTTTACGCTTTTGTATCCTCTCATAAGCGAGGTGGAGGGGGAGATGGTTTTTTACGCGGGCCGACGGAAGGGTCTGGAAGAGGAGCTTGAAAAGTTAGCGTACCCCACGGAGGGTGTTGAAATCAGGAGGGTTGATGTACCCTTTTTAGATGAAGAGCGACACCTGTGTCGATTTTACACTCCCTTGCGCTGAACCTGTTTCATTTTACCAAGCAATTGGTCTTTCTCTACCAGATCAATCAGGCGCGCCTCCACAAAAGACTGGGCGCCCTCGGAGAAGTCCCCCGCGGTCACACAGATCCCCCGTCCTGCTTTTACTTCCTTCACCTTTGCATACAAATCGCGCAACATGAGTTCTCCGATCTGGTTAGTGGTACGGACAAAACGAAATACCACGGTATCCTCCCATTTTACCGTACTCACATCGGCTAAAATGTCGGCGTATTCGCTCTTATGCATGCTAATGTCGGTGATTTTTATCTTTGCTTTGGGGAAGAAGGTTAGGCTTAGCTTCCTGCAAAGGGCCACAAAGTCGGAGGTAGGGGCAATAAGATAGGTTTGCAGACTCTCGTTGCGGTTTAGCTCACTGTATTGCTGGATAAGAGAATACACATCCTTGTAAGATGGACGCATATTCTGAATATCCTCCAAAAGATTGATTGCCTCTCCAATTTGCTGCTGTGTGATGTAGGCCAGGGCCAGTCTATACATCAGCTCCAGCTTATTGTCGATTTTAATGTTCTCGTGGCGCAGACCGATGGTGAAGTCCAGTACCGCCTGCTCGACACGTTTGCCCTTCATATTGATACTACCGGCGTACAGTGCCGCCGTTGGTCCGATGTTTGAGTCGGTACGCAGGTGAGAGAATACCTGCAGGGCTTGATCGTTTTTACCGATATTGTAATAACACTGGCCCAGAGCAAAAAGGGCCTCCTTATCTTCCGGCTCTAAATCGAGGGCTTTGCGAAGGGAATTTGCCGCATCATTGTATTTTTTACTTTTTAGCCGGGTCATACCGAGGTATTTAAGTGATTGTACGTGCTCCGGCTGTTGTTGAATTGCCTGTTGAAGAAGAGAAGCTGATTTTTCGTAATTCTTGGCTTTATATTCTAGGTAACCAAGATTATAATTAACTTCAAAGACGTCCTGTTTCATAGTACGGGCAAGTTTAAAGGATTTGTAGGCTTCCTTCAGATGTTGGGCCCTCAGCGCAGCAATGGCGTGCTTTAGGGTGAAATCGAACTCGTCCAGCTCCTTGTCGGTTGCACAGAGTTCGATCAGCATGTCGTAAGTGCGCATGGCCTTTTCGTAGCGCCCCTCTTCAAGGTGGTTGGCTCCTACTATTTGAAGGGCCTCAGCATCCTTCGGATTTTGAGAAAGACGGCGATTTGCCTCTTTCAACTGGGTCTGTTTGCTCTTTTTGCGGGTATTTTTACTGTTTTTCGGATTGTCCTTCTTATTTTTTCTCCCTGTTAGGACGAGAATTAATAAGATAGCGGCAACCGCAGCAATGCTTGGTATTACTATGACAGCGACTGGTAACATAAGCATATTATGGTGGTCTTTAGAGGGCAAGTCAAGAACTGTGCTAATGGAGGAAAAGTGTGGAGAACGGTAAAATTGGAATAAAAGTCGCCGATGGTAGTTTTTATCCTATACTGGATGAAGGGGTTTCTCAAAAAAAACGCCTGGTCCTTACTACGGTAAAGGACAATCAGGAGAGCGTTCAAATAGATCTGTATAAGGGTTCCGGAGAAGAAATGGAGAACGCCGCGTATGTAGGCAGTCTGCTTGTAGAGAAAATTGCGCCGGATATGCAGGGAAACGCTGAAGTTGAACTGGTTGTTGGAGTTGATGAAGAAGGTAATTTAGAGTCGGTTGCAGAAGATAAAAAAAGCGGTTCAAAGCAAAGTCTCTCCGTGAGCCTTAAAAACCTGGATGAGTCGGGTTTGTATGAGGTGCCGGATTTCTCCTTTGAAGAAGAGGGGACTGATGTAGAGAATATTTTTGACACCGAGGAGCTGGGGACTGAGGAGCTGGAAACCGAGAATTTAGCCTCCCAGGACTTCGGCGAAGAGGCTGATTTTGAGGCCGGTTCTGAGACTGATCTTGAGTCAGATTTCACCGAGATCAGCGAACCGGAACTTGAAGATTCCGGGGACCTGGGTATTGAAGACATAGAAGAAGGTGTGTTTGACGAACTTCCGGACTTTGACCAAGAGACTGAAAGCGACCTTGAAGAACCCTTTGCCGATCAGGATTTTGAATTCGATCAAGAGATGCAGGGGTTGGAAGAAGCACAGGGGCAGGCGGAACCAGCCGGCGTAGAACCAGCCGGAGTAGAAGCAGGTGGAGAGGATTTTGAAGACGAGTTTGAAGAGGAGCCTGAAAAAGAACCGGAAGAGGAGTCAAAGTCAAAGGCCCGGCCGATTCTGGTTGCCCTGCTGGTCATACTGGCTATTGGCTTGATAGGGGCTTTACTCTATCTATTTGTGTTTATGGCCGCAGATAAAGAAGCTGCGCCGCCCCTGCAATCTCAACAGGAACAACAGACTGAGGGCGGGCAGATAGAGAGCGAAGAGCAACCGGTGCAGGAAACTGTGGATGGTACAAGCTCCGAACAAGACTCCGGTGAAGACACTGAACAAGTCGCCGAACAGGCTCCCCCAGAGGGGGCTGATGAGGTAGTGGTTTCGCCAAGTAAAGATCAAGTAGAGTTTACCGGAGGGGTATGGTATAAAGTGAGATGGGGTGATACACTCTGGGAAATCTCATCCAGCTTTTACGACAACCCTTGGTTATATGATAAAATCGCTGAAGAAAACGAAATTCGAGACCCGGACATCATTTACGCGGAAAACAGCATTTTTATACCCAAAAAGAAGTAAGCGGTCCAAAATTGCTGTACTAATTGCTCTTTTTCTCATGGGAATGGGCCCCTCGTTAGGGGCAAGCACATACAGTTCATCCAACCTTTCATCATTACTCGACTCCCTTAAACTAAAAGAACCCTATAAGACGGAGGCTCTGTTTTCCAGCATCTCCTCGGGTGCCCTCGGCCCGGAAGTGGTTGACCGCTACAGCCCCCACGCCGCCTTTTTTTTGGGGATCCATGGGGTGGAACAGAAACACTTTGAGAGTGCTGAGATTCTTCTTCGATACGCCGCCGAAAAGGACGGCAACGAATTGCAGAGCTATGCCGCCGAGGAGTATCTGAAGCTTTTAAGCAGCTTGGAAAAATGGGGTAAGCTTATAAGCTTTTTTGAAGGCCACGCCGTGAACCGGAAAATTCAACCGGAAGCGGCGGTGTTGTATTTGACCGGTCTGCTTAAAGATGGGAAGCATCGTACCTTTAGCAGGGCAGTTGAGGAGTATCGAGAGCTTATATTGAATAAGGACGATTCAGAATTATCTGCTCGTTATGTGTACCTTCAGATTGTGCATGAAAGGAGGAGCGGGAAAAAGGAGTGGCGCCCTCGTTTGATTGAATTGTTGAGTCGCTTCAACCGGCAGGACCTTCCACCGGAGTTGTTTGAGGACGGGGACTATATGAATATACTCGACCTCTCTGAGGGTGATTTCCCCCCCCTTGAACGGAGTCTCCTTCGAGCAAAATATGCGTATGGACGCAGAGATTATCATACCGCTTTTTCACATTATATCGATTTTATAGGTCTTGTGTTTGATGATTTTACAAGGAACTCTTCGAAGGCCAAAAAATTGGAGTTGATTACCGGAGCCTTGACCGATGAGTTTGCCCTTAGCGGTCTTTATTCGGGACGCACATGGGAAGCGAACGCGGCAGTTGAAAAAGCGCGGCGCCGGCTTGAGGAGGCGGTTGAAGATAATGAAATTGCGGATAAACTTTTCTCTGGGGATATCCCCGGGAATATTGCCCCCGGGGATCTTCCACATCCGGTTGGACCGGCATTGTTTTGGATCCTGGAAACTGAAGGGTATCTGAGCCGAAAACTTGGCAGGTTTACCCATGCCGGTGATCTGTACGACCGTGCCCTCGATATTTCTCCCCAAGTGGAAGCTCGTCGCATTTCGTGGTACAGGTTTGACTGTCTGTTTCGTGCCGACATATCCACTGCAGTGTCTCAGCTTCCCGAGTTGTCCCGTGAATGGTCCGACCCGTCTTACTATACCGATGTACTCTACAATCTTATAGACCGTTTGATTAGCCGACGGCAGTGGAAGGAGGTTTCCCGGATTGCGGATGCTCTGGAGCATACGGCGGTTGGTGTGGCAGGCGCCCGGGCAGCCTATATTTCCGCTCGTGCGGCGGAGTCGGGATATATTAATGCTGATGAGGAACAGATCATTCAGTGGTTAAGGTCGGCGGTACGTAGTTCCTGGGGCACCGGGGCAGGTCTCTACTATCGATTGATGGCGGCGACGGCCCTTGAAGGGTATGGTATTTCCGTTGACGTGATGCAGCCGGAGAAGTTTTGTCGGATTTTACTGGGAGATACTTTGGAGGATATAAAAGAGGCGGAGAGGAGCCTAGGAGCTACCCGCACCTGGGATGATGGTACCTTTACATCTGTAGATGATGTTCTGATCGGGGGATATGTAAAGTTCGGTCTTGCCGCTGAAGCATACCAACGTTACGGAATAGATCGTGGATATGTGGATAGTTTACAGATTTCCACCCTCAGAGAGTGGACCGCTGCCTTACAAGCCCAGGATATGTACCTGGAATCTATCCGCATGTTTAGCCGCTACTGCAGAGATACCCGGGCTGATATGAACCAAGAGGATGTACAGCTTTTATATCCCGATGCGTATGACCATTTTATTGGTCCGCTGACCGAAGAGTATGAACTTGCATCTTATCTTTTTTATGCCCTGGTACGCGAAGAAAGCCTTTTTGATGCACACATATCCTCGGCGGCGGGAGCGGTTGGCTTAAGTCAGTTGATGCCTTCTACTGCGAAAGATGTGGCCGGGAGGATCGGTGTAGAGATAGGCGAATTGACCGACCCGTACCTTAATCTGCGGATAGGCTCGTGGTATTTGATGCATCTGATGGAGAGGACCGAGAATATAAGCCAAGCCCTTTTTGCCTATAACGGGGGCATTACCCGGGTGCGGCGTTGGGTACGGAATGCCGGTGGTGTAGAGGGTGACTTGGTACTGGAGTTGATTCCCTATCAAGAAACATCCCATTACGGGCGAAAGGTGCTTGTATCGTCGGTGCTTTACGGTTATTTTTATGAGGGCGTGGAGCCGAATAATCTAATCAAAAGTTTCTTTGGACTATAAAAAAATATAAAGAGGAGAGGTTATGTCCTTCATCCAATCAATTTTTTTGGGCGCATTACAGGGGGTCACGGAGTTTCTTCCTGTGTCCAGTTCCGGACATCTGGTGGTGCTGAAGGGATTCATGGCACTTGAAGAAGTCCCTATGTTGTTTGATGTACTGCTGCATGTAGCGACACTGTTTGTAGTATTGATCGTGTTTCGTGACAGGGTTGGTAAAATACTGGTCTCGCTGGGGCGTACTTTAATCGGACGGAGAAACGAGGAAGATCGGGAGAATCTGCGGCTCTTTGGGGTGATCCTTATTTCGACGGTCATCACCGGAGTGATGGGGTTGGGGATAGAGAAGATGGACCCAGGTTCGAACATCAAGTTGGTTTCAGCCCTTTTTATAGTAACGGGGCTCATTCTGATATGGACCCGTTATATGCAGGGAACGATAAATTATGGAACTATTGGGGTAAAACAGGGGCTTATCACCGGTTTCGGCCAGGGCCTTGGGGTGTTTCCTGGGATTTCCCGTTCAGGGATCACCATTTCAGCGGCCTTGATGGCGGGGATGAACCGTGAAAAGGCCGGGGAATACTCCTTTTTGATTTCCATTCCCGCAATTCTTGGAGCTTTATTGTTGGAACTCAAGGACGCGGATACGCTGTTTACAGCTGTGGCTCCGCTCAAGGTGGCGGCGGGCTTCGGCAGCGCCTTTATCGTTGGGCTTTTAAGCCTGCTTCTACTTTTGCGATTAGTCCATCGCGGAAAATTATTTGTTTTTAGTTTCTATTTGATTCCCCTCGGAATTACCGGACTATTCTTGTTTTGAATGGCTTGAAGACCGATTTCTCCTAGCGAAGTGTAAAATCCAGCCGATAATAAGAGAAGTAAGGAGGAGTTACGCGTGCAGCGACGAGTAGCAACAACAAGAGTAGTGACAACAAGTGCAGCGATAGTGAGTATCCTCGGCGGAGCTTATGTAGTATTGTCCCTCTTTTTATATTCGCTTGGGTTTCAAACTTTACCTGCAGCAATTGCCCGTCCGGGCAGTTTCTTGATGCGAAGTTATAACTATCTGGCATATTACATACCGGTTTATTTATTTGTTCTTGGGGGTATGCTGCTTTTTCAGCGTCTGCTCAAAAAGACTCTGTTTGTAATGACGGCTGCAGTGTTGCCGCTGCTTACTTTCGCGCTGGTAATTCAGCTGACCCTTCGCAGTTACGGCCCTGCCGCAGAAGTCTTGGCCATTACTTTTGGTCCGAAGATTGGTGCTACCTTGATGCTGCTTCTGGGGGCGGCAGAAATCCCTGCCATCTATATTTTGACAATGCATATCTTTGAGGGGGTACGCCTATTCTCTTCCGGAGAAACAAAACTGCTGGCCCCTCCGGAACAGGAAAGCGAGGACGCGGGCTCTAGTAAAGAAAGCTCTATTAAAGAAAGCTCTATTAAAGAAGGGGCTGCCAATGAAGGCCCGGTTGAAACAGAGAGTTTTGAAGAAGCGCAGAGAGATGTTGCAGCAGAGGGGTGGGAACAATTTGACCGCCCGAACAAGGGTATTTCTTTTCCACATATTCCGGAGGCGCCGAAGCTAAAAACTTTTGAAGATCCCGAATCGGGGGATCCCGAGTCGGAAGCTCCCGGCTCGGAGGAAATCGATGAAGCCCTCGAGATAGATTTGGATAAACTACGGGATCCTGAAATTTACAGTCCAGGGTCGCAGGATTTTTCAGAAACACAAGACAGCTCGGTTGTACGAAACAACTTTGACTATTCCTCAGCTTCTCGGCAGAAGTTTGAAATAGAGGAAGAAGAGGAGTTTAGGGACTACGACTCCTTGAAGAGTATGTAGCTCCCGGCCCGGATCCGGAAGAAGACCCATACTCTGACCTAAACCGACACCACGATATAGAAACAGATCAGGATGAAGACCCATACTCTGACCTAAGCCCAGACCCGGTATTGGATCCGGACCGACAGGAATCCGGCAGCGCCGAAGTTTACGAAGTGGTTGAAGTTGAGCCGGTATCCCACACCGGTCCACCTCCACCCAAGGGGGCACAATTGAAGCTTCGGGAGGCAAAGCCTCCCAAGCGTTTTACCTACAAAAACTACACCGTTCCCGAGGAGGAGCTCCTGAAAGAGTATCCCGACCGCCACTACTGGGTTATCGACGACGAGACCCGTGAGTGGGCGGAGGTGCTTAAACATACCCTGGAGGAGTTCAAAATATCCGCCGAGGTAACCGGCATTCAAAAGGGACCGGTCATTACGATGTTTGAAATATTGCCGGCCCCCGGAGTCAAGCTTTCAAAAATCGTAAACCTGGCCGACAACATAGCTTTGCGACTGGCGGCCAGCCGGGTGCGTATTGTTGCTCCTATCCCGGGCAAACATGCGGTGGGTATAGAAGTTCCGAATAAAAAACGAGCCCTGGTCTCCTTCAAAGAGATGATGCAGAGCGAAGAGCTGAAGGAGTCTGGGAAAAAAATTCCGGTTATTCTCGGAAAGGACATTACCGGGGAGACTCAGATAGTCGATCTCACCCAGACCCCTCACCTGCTCATTGCCGGGGCTACCGGCTCGGGTAAGTCGGTCTGTGTAAACTCCATCATCTGCTCGGTGCTCTACACCCGCAGCCCCGACGAAGTCCGAATGGTGCTGATTGACCCGAAAATTGTAGAACTCAAACTCTATAACGATATACCCCATTTGCTGACTCCGGTGATCACAGAGGCAAAACGTGCGTTCCAGGCGCTGCAGTATCTGCTCTACGAAATGGAGCGGCGTTATGCCCTGCTCGATTCCCTTGGAGTCCGTGATATCGGGGCGTATAATCGTAAAATAAAACGTAAGAAACTGGCCACCCAGCCGCTGCCCTATATTGTAGTAATTGTGGATGAGTTTGCCGACCTGATGGCGACAAGTGGTAAGGAGTTGGAATCGACTCTGGCACGGCTGGCCGCCATGAGCCGGGCGGTGGGCCTTCATTTGGTACTGGCCACTCAACGCCCCTCTATTGATGTGATCACCGGGCTAATAAAGGCCAATATTCCCTCGCGCATAGCCTTCATGGTGGCAAATAAGTTTGATTCCCGTATTATTATCGACTCTATCGGGGCCGATAAACTCCTGGGCCAGGGGGATATGCTGTTCACCTCCGCCTGGAACCCGCATCCCACCCGTATACAAGGTGCGTACCTGTCGGAAGAGGAAGTCGAACATGTAGCCGACTATGTTCGGACCCTGGGCGAGCCAGACTACATTGATGAGGAAATCTTTTTTGACGATGACGAGGAAGAGTGGAACGGAGGAGAATCCAGTGCGGCCGATGACCCGCTGATGAATAAGGCCTTGGAAGTTGTAGCAAGTGCCGGCAAGGCCTCTGCCAGTTATCTTCAGCGCCGCTTGAAAATCGGCTACAACCGGGCCGCCCGTCTGGTTGAAGAGATGGAGCAGCGCGGAATAGTAGGTCCCCAGAACGGCAGCAAGCCGCGGGAAATTCTGCACATCCCCGAGGAGCACCGACCGGAGTAGCTTTACCTAAAGCTGTTTTTGTATTAAGAATAGGTGCAGAGCTATGAAAGCAACACCAAAGCACTCTTCAGGATACTCTTCCCATTATTCTCCCCGACATTTTTCAAGCCGCTCCTATAAAAAGACTACAGTGGCACTACTTCTTTTGCTTTCATATATTTGTCTTACCGCCGGACAGGTGAGTGCCAAACTGGCAGGATCGGTCATGCAGCTGGAGGAAGCCTCCAAAACAACTGCAATTGACCAAGGAACCGGCAACGGAGCTGGGGGCGGAGCTGTCAACGGAACTGGTGGCGGGATCGACACCCCCGCAGAAACCGGCAACGGAGCCGGCAGCCGATTACCGGCGAGACTCCGCGACGCCCTCTCCGGCCCGAAGGCTGCCTCACTGGCAATCACCTTTGCCCTTGGTACCTACGTGTTTTTTCTTCTGCGGGGGTTGTTGTGGGTCTTTTTGCTGCGCAAGCTCAAGCTGGTGCTGGCTTATCCGCTGATGAGCATCGGCTATGTGCTGGTGCTGGGCATCTCCTTTCTCTTTTTCAACGAGACGTTGACAGTCGGCAAGATGGTCGGTGCCCTGCTGTTGATGACTGGGGTCAGTCTGGTGTCCTACGGTGAGGTGCGACAGAAAAAAGCGGCAGAAAAAAGTGCACCCCCGGCAGCGGAAGCTAAACCACCACTGACAGCGGAAGCTAAACCACCCCTGGCAGGGGAAACTGCCACTCCGCAGTCAGTGGATACTAACACTCCGCAGTCAGTGGACACTACCGCGCGAAAAACAGAGAAGGGAGAATCCTAGTATGAACCCCTATGTCGCCCTGCTTTTTATGGTGATGCTTAATACTATCGGACAGCTCCTGGTAAAGCGGGGGGCGGTCCGTATTGATATTCACCTCGGCACGGCACACCTTCTCCGTTCTATGCTCAATTGGCCCCTGGCCCTCGGTGGGCTTTCGGTGATCGCCGGGCCCGTGTTGTATATGTACGCCCTCACGAAGGTCGAGTTGAGTGTCGGCTACAGTTTTTCCGGTCTCACCTATCTAATGGTAGTCCTCGGGGGCCATCTCCTCCTAAAAGAGCGTATTACCCTGTATCATGTGCTCGGAACCCTGACCATTCTGGGGGCGCTTATGGTCTGGAATATGTAAACCCTTTTTAATGGTCCAAATCCTGTGGAATTTGAAGCACAGAGGCATGATTACCCCTCTAGTAGAGTGTAAGCACTTTTAAAACACTTTTTACCCAGAGGAGGTTTCCATGCTAATTCCCCCATTTTG